>SPLK01000064.1_pt1 | contig 63969 bp, 67 predicted proteins | sample 2456111 | NCBI WGS metagenome assembly SPLK01 (sample SAMN11156906, study PRJNA527647) | hot springs metagenome | biome: Geothermal region; feature: Hot spring; material: tree branch in hot spring; isolation source: hot spring sediment rich in lignocellulosic material ... | reverse complement strand
TAAGGTCATAATGGTGTTTGGCTCTTATCTCGTCAATCATGGATATAACAGTGGTTTGATCTACTTCTTTGCGAATATGGCCATAGCTTTTTTTAAGATTTCGTTTTCCTCTTTCAGCCGGTGCAATTCTTTTTGCAGGTTCAGAAATTCTTCCGGGGTAAAAGAGCTCCCGTCATCCAGCTTAACCGGTTTTTGTTTTCTGATCCATTTGTAGATTGTCGTTTCAGACAGGCCATATTCGCTGCAGATCTGTTTTACTGGTGTTCCAGTTTGATAAAGCTCAACCACCATTTCTTTAAATTCAGCATTATAACTTTTACGTTTTTCGCTTGTGTTACCCATATCAGGACACATCCCTTCGTTAATATTATATTTCACTAAAGGGTGTCCATGAAACTATACTAGCATCAAAAGGATGGAAAAGGCCGGCGATTTCCATTTATTCTTTCCGCCTCCGGTTTCCATTGAAATGAAAAAACCTGAGTCCTTGGCATAGCGGACCCAGGCCGATTCCCGCCAACCAGGCAGCGGCTTTAAAAGGGATTTTCTTCCTTTTTCCATATATTGAAACGCTCAGCATTTTTCCGGCGTACCCGCCACCTTCGCCGTGCGGAAGGAAGCCCCGCAGCCGCAGGACGCTATGGCGTTCGGGTTGTCGATCGTAAAACCGCCGCCCATGAGCGTTTGCTTATAATCGATTTTCGTCCCTTGCAAGATCGGTGCGCTCGTTTGATCGACGAGCACCTTGACCCCATGTTGTTCGATGATTATGTCATCCTCATTGACATGATCGTCCACTCCCATTCCGTAGGAGAGCCCGCTGCATCCGCCGCCTTTGACGGAAATGCGCAAGTACGCGTCCTCCATGCCGTTTTCCTTCAACATATCCTTGATTTGGTAGGCGGCGGCCTCCGTTAACCGGATGACGTCAGCCATCGTTTGAACCTCCCTTCCACGTTTCTCGTTTGCCATCTTATGAGATAGTATATCCCTTTTCGCCGGGACGCTCAACGATTTAAAACGACGGTTCTTCCCTGGGCGGAGATATATATTTGCGCCGGGCAATTTTTCCGGGACGCCCGACGATTTAAAACAACGGTTCTTCCTCGAGGCGGTGATAAATGTTTTCCACCAGCTTTTCCGGATCTTCCCCCGTGACGATCTCCCCGTTCACGAGGGCGAATAAATGCCCGGCGCAGAATTCGCAATGGTTTAAACAGCTGTATTCGATCACATCCAAATTCGGATCGTTTTCCAATATCTCCAAGGCCCGCCAGGACCCGTTCGCCAAATTGCTCATGCAAAATTCAATGATCGGATTCATCGTTCTCACCTCAAAATCTTTCCGCAAAACCATGTCCTTTGTTTAAGAATGCTACCCGAACCCGGGCTCGCGGTCAATGATTTTGCTTGATTTGCATAGGGGTCATTGTTTAAGCCGCATTTTTTGTTATAATTTTTTGTGAGTGTTTACAAAACTTTTTTAAGATAATAATCATTCAAAACTGGAGATTGCTGATAAAGGGGATTATGCACATGAAAAAGCTAGTCGTGTTGGGCGGCGGTTACGGAGGCATGACTTTGCTGCAGCGCCTTCTTGCCAAAGGGCTGCCGGAAGGCCATTCCCTCCTGCTCATCGACCGGACGCCGTACCACTGGTTAAAAACGGAATTTTATGCGCTGGCTGCCGGCACGATTTCCGATCACCACATTCGGGTTCCTTTCCCCGAAAGCCCGCAATTGGAATATTTATGCGGCCACGTGGTAAAAATTGACCTGGACAACCGCCTTGTCCATTTAAAAGATCAGGAACCGGTCAAATACGACGAGCTCGTGATCGCCTTGGGATGCGAGGACAGGTACCATCAGGTGCCGGGCGCGAAAGAACACACCCACAGCATCCAGACGATCGAAGCCGCAAGGGCCGCCTACCAGGCCATCCATAATCTCCCGCCGAAAGGGAAAGTGGCGATCGTCGGGGCGGGCCTGAGCGGCGTCGAACTGGCAAGCGAACTGTGCGAAAGCCGGCCGGACCTGGAGGTTTTTTTATTCGACCGGAGCAAAAGGATTCTTTCCGCTTTCCCGGAACGGCTGAGCAATTATGTGGAGTCCTGGTTTCGGGAACACCGCATCCATTTGGTCCGGGAAGCGAATATCACCAAAGTGGAAGAAGGGGTGCTGTACAACCGCGGGGAGCCGGAGGATTTTGACGTTATCGTCTGGACGGCCGGCATCCAGGCCAATAAGATCGTCCGCGACTTGGACGTGGAAAAAGACGGCGGCGGCCGCGTCCTTTTAACCCCCCACCATACCATCCCAAATTACGACAACGTGTTCGTTTGCGGCGATTGCGCGAGCCTCCCCTTCGCCCCGAGCGCCCAATTGGCGGAACGGCAGGCGGAACAAATTGCCGATGTTTTGCTCAAACGCTGGGCGGGGGAACCGCTGCCGCCCGAACTGCCCCGCATCAAGCTGAAGGGAATTTTAGGATCCCTCGGAAAAAAGCACGGCTTTGGACTGGTTGCCGACCGCCCGATCACCGGCAGGGTGCCCCGGCTGTTAAAATCCGGCGTGCTGTGGCTTTATAAATTCCATAACGGGTAATTCAGCCGCCGGAGGCCGGATCCGCTTCCGGCTTCTCCGGAAAATTTGCCCCGGCGCCCCCGCCGACCGCCCGCGGCGGATGGAAGGCACGGCGCCTTTCCCGCCCCCTTCCGTCCTTTCATCCGCTATTCTTTCCTTCTTCCCGCAAAGCCATGAGTCCCCGCCAGGCATCCCGTCCGTTCCCTTTCCCCTTCCCGGTCTTTTTCGTCCCCAAAATTCCTCCCTGCCCGGCCGTGAAAAAGGCTTTCCCCAAAGCAAACGGCGATTTTCCAAACCTCCGATCGAATCACGGACGGTTATGGAATATTTTTCCTCAGAAATGAAAGGGTTTTCCAAAATTTTCTTTAAAAAATTGTTATAGACAAAGAAAAAAATGTGGTATAAAATTAGTTCTGAATATTCTATTTATTGGTCTTTTTAAAATAGAAAAAGGGGGATTTATATTGTTTAATTTTAGAAAATTCTTACTAATCTTTTTGGCATCATGTCTTGTTTTTTTTACCGCCGCATGCGGCAATTCAGAGAAAGGTTCATCGTCCGGTGATACGATCAAAATCGGACTGAATCTCGAATTGTCCGGGCAAGTCGCATCCTACGCAAGCTCCGCAAAGGAAGGGGCCGAACTGGCCGTTGAAGAAATCAACGCGAAAGGCGGCATCGACGGGAAAAAACTGGAATTGGTCACCGTCGACAACAAATCCGACAACTCCGAATCGACGAGCGCGGCCATCAAATTGACCACCCAAGAAAAGGTGGTTGCGATCATCGGCCCGGCAACCAGCGGCGCGGTCATGGCGGAAAAAGACGTGGCGACGGAAAATAAGACGCCCGTCATCACCCCTTCCGGGACCAATGAACGGATAACGGTCAACGAAGACGGTTCCGTCAACGAATACATGTTCCGGACGTGCTTTATCGATCCGTTCCAAGGAAAGATCGCCGCGACCTTCGCCGCCGACGAATTGAAACTGAAGAACGCGGCCATCTATACCGACAATTCCAGCGATTATGCGAAAGGCCTGGCGGCCGCCTTTAAAGAAACCTTCCTTGAAAAAGGCGGCAAGATCGTCGCGGAAGAAGCTTACGCCGCCAAGGACACCGACTTCCGTTCCACGCTGACGCGCATCAAGGCCGCCAAGCCGGATGTCGTCTTCATTCCCGGCTACTATGAAGAAGTCGGTTTGATCATCAAGCAGGCCCGGGAGCTGGGAATCGACGTGCCCCTGATCGGAGGGGACGGCTGGGATTCCCCGACATTGGTTAAACTCGCCGGGAACGAGGCTTTGAACAACGCTTACATGCTCGCCCACTACGCTTCCGACGATCCGGATGAAAAGATCCAATCCTTCGTCGAAGCTTTCAAAAAGAAATTCAACGGGAAATCGCCCAACGGCTTCAACGCTTTAGGGTATGACTCGGTCTACTTCCTGGCCGACGCCATCAAACGGGCCGGCAGCCTGGACGGCGAAAAAATCAAGGACGCCCTCGCGGAAACCAAAGGATTGGAATTGGTTTCCGGGACGCTGACGGTCGATGAAAACCACAACCCGATCAAAGCCGTAACGATCATGAAATTCGAAAACGGCACGGCGAAATTCCATTCGAAAGTCAATCCGTAATGCACGAGGATTTTTCATAGGCAAAGCGGCACCGGTCGTATGGGGGAATTATTCCCCCGCTCCTTTTTTATGCAAGAAAATTCGCTTCTGGGCCGGAACAAACGGATATCCCTTTCCGTCATCATCTTTTTCATGCAAGGAAAATCGCTTCTGGGGGGAACCAACCGATGGAATTGATTCAGCAATTGATCAACGGCATTTCACTGGGGAGCATATACGCGTTGATCGCATTGGGTTATACGATGGTATACGGCATCATCAAATTGATCAATTTCGCCCACGGCGACGTGTTTATGGTCGGCGCCTTCACCGGGTTTTATCTGATTACGGTCTTCCATCTCCCCTTCGTCCTGGCCCTCGTTCTGACCATGCTCATCACCGCCCTGCTCGGCGTGGTGATCGAACGGGTCGCCTACAAACCGTTGCGGAATGCGACAAGAATTGCGGCTTTGATCACCGCCATCGGCGTATCGCTGCTCATCGAATATACGACCATTTATTTGCGGGGCGCCCAACCGGCGGCCTATCCCGACGATATCATTCCGAACAAAACCATTGCGATTTCCGGGCTGACCATCAGCAGCCAGTCCATCGTCATTCTCGCCGTCTCGGTGACGTTGATGATCATCCTCGAATTATTCATCCATAAAACCAAAACGGGAAAAGCCATGCGTGCCGTTTCCGTCGATGCGGATGCCGCCCGGCTGATGGGAATCAATGTGGACCGGACCATCTCCGTCACCTTCGCCATCGGTTCCGCCCTGGCGGGGGCGGCGGGTGTCGCCTTCGGGATCTACTACATCAAGATCGAACCGTTAATGGGCATCATCCCGGGATTGAAGGCGTTCATCGCGGCGGTTTTGGGCGGAATCGGCATCATCCCCGGCGCCATGGTCGGAGGAATGCTTTTGGGCATCGTCGAAGCCCTCGTCAGCGCGGCGGGTTTTTCCCTCTGGCGCGACGCGGCGGCCTTTCTCATCTTGATTTTGATCCTGCTGTTCAAACCTTCCGGGCTGTTCGGCAAAAACATCAGGGAGAAGGTGTGATTCATGAAAATCAACAAAAAATTTTGGATCCCGTTTTCCTTGGCCATCGTTTTTTACGCGGTGGTGCAATTTCTCCTTTCCTCCGGAACGTTGAATCCGTATTACGAAAACACCTTGTTTCTCATTTGCATCAACCTCATCTTTGCCGTCAGCCTCCATCTGATCATCGGCATCACGGGGCAATTTTCCATCGGCCATGCGGGATTCATCGCCGTCGGCGCCTACGTTTCGGCCGTTTTGACCATGAAAATGCATCTCCCCTTCCTGCTTGCGATCGCTGCCGGCGGGATTGCGGCGGCGATTGCGGGAATATTGATCGGCGTTCCCAGCTTCCGTTTAAAAGGGGATTATTTGGCGATCGCCACGTTGGGATTCGGTGAGATCATCCGCATCATCCTGTTAAACATCGACTATGTCGGCGGCGCCGCCGGAATGAACGTCTCCCGTTTAACCAATTGGACGGTCCTGTTTTTTTCCGTCCTCATCACGATCATCGTCATCAACAACTTCACGAAGTCAACCCACGGCCGGGCATGCATCGCCCTGAGGGAAGATGAAATCGCCGCGGATGCGATGGGAATCAACACCACGTATTACAAAGTCATCGCCTTCGTCATCGGTTCCTTTTTCGCCGGGGTGGGCGGCGCCTTGTACGCCCATAATTTCTACATCATCCAGCCGCAGGTTTTCGGCTTTTTAAAATCCTTCGACATTTTGATCTTCGTGGTTTTGGGCGGCCTGGGAAGCCTTTCGGGAACCGTCATCTCCACGGTCCTGCTGACGATCGTTTCCATCTATTTGCAGGACTACCCGGAAACGCGGATGATCCTGTACAGCATCGTCCTCATACTGACGATGATCTTCCGCCCGCAGGGCTTAATGGGGACAAAAGAATGGACGGATCTGTTTAAAAAATACGGAAAAATGGGAGGCAACCAGAATGGCAAACAAACCGTTGCTTGAAATGAAACAGGTCGGCGTCCAGTTCGGCGGATTGAAAGCCGTCTCGAACATCAATCTCGAAATTTATGAAAACGAACTGGTGGGGCTCATCGGGCCGAACGGGGCGGGAAAAACGACCATCTTCAATCTGCTGACCGGCGTGTATCCCCCGACGGAGGGAGAAATCAGACTGCAGGGGGAATCCATCGTCAAGCTTCCCCCGTATAAAATCACCCAAAAAGGGATCAGCCGCACCTTTCAAAATATCCGCCTGTTTAAAGAATTGACGGTCTTGGACAACGTCAAAGCGGCCTATCATTCCTTGGCCAAACATTCCATCCTGAGCTCCGTCTTCCGGCTGCCTTCCCATTTCTCCGGGGAAAAGGAAATCGAAGAGAAGGCCGTCTCTTTCTTAAAAATTTTTAACCTGGATTCGAAAAAGGACGAATTGGCAAAAAATCTCCCCTACGGCCAGCAGCGGCGGCTGGAGATCGCCAGGGCCCTGGCCGCCAACCCGAAGCTCCTCCTGCTGGACGAACCGGCGGCGGGCATGAACCCGAAGGAAACCCAGGAATTGATGGAGTTGATCCGTTTCATTCAAAGGGAATTTCATCTGTCCATTTTATTAATTGAACATGACATGCCTCTTGTGATGGGCATATGCCAAAGGATCATCGTTTTGGATCACGGGCAAAAGATCGCGGAAGGTTCCCCCGAAGAGGTCCGAAACGACAAGAGAGTCATTGAGGCGTATCTCGGAGAGGAGGTCGTGTCATGATCCGGGTAAAAAATTTAAACGTGTATTACGGCCAAATTCACGTGCTGAAGGATCTGTCCCTGGAAGTGAACGAAGGGGAAATCGTCACCTTGATCGGCGCCAACGGCGCGGGAAAAACGACCTTGTTAAAAACCATTTCCGGCTTGATTAAACCGAAATCCGGCTCGATCACCTACAAAGGCCGGGAAATCCACGGCAAACCGGCTCCGACGATCGTAAAGGCGGGAATCTCCCAAGTTCCCGAAGGACGCCGGGTGTTCCCCAACTTGACGGTGGAAGAAAATCTGGAATTAGGGGCATATCTCAGAAAAGATAAGGCGGCGGTGGCCCAGGATTTCAAAAAGGTTTACGACCTTTTTCCCCGCCTTTCCGAACGAAAAAAACAATTGGCCGGGACCCTGTCCGGCGGGGAACAGCAAATGCTGGCCATCGGCAGGGCCCTGATGTCGAGGCCGTCCCTGCTGCTCTTGGACGAACCGTCCATGGGGCTGGCCCCGCTGCTGGTCAAGACCATCTTCCAAGTCATCCGGGAAATCAGCGAAAGCGGCACGACGATCCTGCTGGTGGAACAAAACGCGAATTTGGCATTGGGGATCGCCGACCGGGCGTACGTATTGGAAACGGGGAAAATCGTCCATTCGGGGAAGGCGAGCGACATCTATAACAGCGAACAAATTAAAGCCGCGTATTTGGGGGGCTGAAGGGGCCTGCGGCCGGAAACGGCCCATCTTCCTTCCGGGAACGAACGGCGGCCGGGCAAACCGACGGGGGTTTCCGCTGGCGAACAAAAGGGCGACGGGCAAGGAAATGTCAAACTTCCTTTTTCAAGGATTCTTAACCGGCGGACCCTTAGGCGTGCCGTCCCCGTTTGAAACGTCCCGTTTTTCCGAAGGGACATGCCCATTTCTTTGGCGGGAGGTTCGCGGACGGAACGCTCCCGCAAATTTTTTCCGTCCTTTCCTTTCCCGGGAAAGGGCCCCTTATCGGTGGATGCAGAAAAACGGTCATTCCATGGATTTGCTTTACAGGGAGAGGGCTTTTCGTCCCGGCCGCAGACGGAATCTCCTTTTCCGCCCCTTTTCCGTCGGAACCGCCCGAAAAAAAAGGCGGCTATTTGCCGCTTTCCGTTCCCGGTTTGTATCCGTATTTTTCCAATTCGGCGAATATCTCCTTCAGGCGGGGATTCCCTTCGCCCACGACCCGGTCTTCAATGACGACGACCGGATAAAACATGTCCTCTTCGATCACTTTCCGGGCGAACGCCCGCTTTTTCCCTTCGTCCGGGGGATTGAACAGATCCACGTATTCGATGGCAAACGGCTGGCCCGGAAACTTTCGGGCAATGGCCGCCTGCAGCCATTCAAAGGTGTCCCTGGACGACGGCAGATTGACGCAGGACGGGCATATTTGTTCGGCGCCGTAAACGACGATCTCCACTTTCTTTTCCATGGTCCATCCCCTTTATGGAAGCCGGCGGGCGGCATTTTCCAATAGATTTTTTCGTTGAACTTTATTATACTATGAATTAGGAAAGGAGTCGATGATATGGCAGATCGGGAGATCAAGGAACAGGTTCAGGAAGTGCTGGATAAACTGCGTCCTTTTCTGCTTCGTGACGGCGGTGACTGCGAACTCGTCGACGTGGAAGATGGTGTGGTCAAACTGCGTCTGCTCGGCGCCTGCGGCACATGCCCCAGCTCGACCATCACCTTAAAAGCCGGAATCGAAAGGGCGCTGTTTGAAGAAGTGCCCGGAGTCGTTGAAGTGGAACAAGTCTTTTAAAAAATCCATGTCAAAATAAAGGAAAAGCTTATTGGTTCATCATCCAATAAGCTGTTTTTTATTTTTCGGACAGTCCGCACCGCCTTGCGGAATTTTCACCGGCAACATGCGGGAAATGGCTTCGGGATTTTAATCGGTAAACCCCGCGGACACCAGGTAAAATCCGCGGACGGCCGGCGCTTTTTCGGATCCGCAGGGAAAGGCGGGCGGGGCTTCCTTTGTCAACCGGCCTTCCGTTGGAACCTGCGCGGGCCGCGGTGCCGGCCGGGCGGACGGTCACCGGCCGCGAAGCTGAAAACCCGATTTTCCAACCCGCCTCGGCCGGAGTTCAAAAGAGCGCGGCCCCTCATCAACCGAAAGAAAGGGATTGGCGTCCTGTCCCCACGTTTTAACAATGCTCCGTTCATCATTTTCCCACGCCTTGTCCGCAAGGAACTTTGGCATGGTTCGCACCCCGGCAAACCATAGCTTCCGATCTTCGAAAAGCCGACTTCCCCCGGTCCGTTTCCGTCAGAGGTGCGATCTTTGCAAGACCGAAGGATTGACCACATTCACCGGCGGCCTTCCGGACAGGACCGCTTCCAAATTCTCCGCGCATCTTTCCATCATCGCCCATCTCGTTTCCGTCGAGGCGCTGCCGATATGGGGCAAAGGCACCACCTGTTTCATTTTCAAAAGGGGATGGTCCGGACGGACCGGTTCCTCGGCGAAAACATCCAGCCCGGCGCCGGCAATTTCCCCCTTTTCCAGCGCCTCGATCAAATCCTCTTCCACGGCGACCGCGCCCCTCGCCACATTGATGAAAAAGGCCGAAGGTTTCATCTTTTTAAACGCTTCCCGGTCGAACATTCCCCTCGTCTCATCGGTCAGGGGCGTCAAGCAGACCACGTAATCCGATTCCCGAAGCAAATCGTCAAAGGATCTGTAGACCGCGCCCAGCCGTTTTTCCGCCTCCGGTTTCCGATGCCGGTTATGATACAGCACCTTCATGGAAAAACCCCGGGCCCGCTCGGCCACCGCTTCGCCGATTTTCCCCATGCCGACAATGCCCAAGGTTTTATGATGGATATCCGTGCCCGCCATAAAGAAAGGGCTCCAGCTCTTCCAGCGGCCGTTTTTCACGCATTCCAACGCTTCCCCCAACCGCCGTCCGGCCATCAGGATCAGGGCCATCGTCAAGTCCGCCGTCGTGTCGGTCAAAATATCCGGGGTATTGCATACGGCAACGCCGAGTTCCGTCGCCTTGCCGACGTCGATATTGTCATAACCCACGCCGAGATTGGCGACCACCTTCAAACGCTTCGCCGCGGATAAAAGCTCTTCATCGATCCGGTCGGATAACATGGCGAATAACCCGTCCGCCTTCGCCGCTTCCCTGAGCAAAACATCCCGCGGAACGGGCCGTTCTTCGCTCGGCCAAACTCCCACTTCGGCAAAACGCCGCAGTTTTTCGATGATCTCCGCCGGCAGCTGCCGGGTCACATAAATGTACGGTTTGGCAGTCATGGCAATCTCCTTTCCCCTGCAAAGTCCGTTCCCTGATACGAAATCCGTCGTCGGTGATCCCGGATCCGTCCCGTGAAAGACGCAACGGAATCCCCTATTATTTTAACCAATCGACCCGCGGCAGCCAACGGTTTTGCATCCGGATTTGCAAATATTCGATCAATTCCGCCAAGAATTTTTCATATTCCCCGCTCCGTTCCACCATCACCTCCAGTTCCCTTTCTTTTTTCAGCCTCTCCCCGTCGGATTCCGCCGTAAAACAGCCTTCGGCACATTCCAAAAAATGGAGCGGAAGAAGGAGGCGGGAATAATACAGGCGGCAAAAAAAAGGGGACAATGGAACGGCGGACGCATATTCCCGAAGCAGGCGGGAAATCATTTCCTTATACCTTCCCGGGAAGCGGAAAAAGGCGTCCCGGGACCATTCGGCAAGATCCCGCGACGGATGGTCGACGACCCAATCGAAGGGGTTTTTCCAAACGGATTTGCCCCTCCAGGCCGAACAGCCGAACCGGTGGTGACAGATCGCCGGAAGATCGCAATCCCAAGGACGCTCATCATAAAAGGTCTCCGTGAAATACTGCATGGCGTTTTCGCACAAACCCGAAAAATAGGGAAAGGCCTCCGCGAACAATCGTTCAAATCCGCGCCCAGGCGCCTTCCCTTCCATGGTTTTCCATACCGCATCCAGCTGCTCCAGACGCCTCTCCCACATTTCTTTCCACAGGCCGTACCGGTTCAGCGCCTTGCCGCCGGCAAAATTCCTGCCCCGGCGGTGGAAGCCGGCCAATTCCCGGCCGAGATCGCGGATTTCACCCAGATTCCGGAGGGGGATTCGCAAAACCAGGCACGGTTCGCCCCGATATGCTATAATATAATACCCGTCCTTCGCCGGCAAAAATTCCGGAACATGCCTCTCCCCGAAGGAAATGAGCCAATTGGCCATGGCGTAACGTTCCTGAATTTCATCCGGCGCCTCTTCCGTCCTGATCCGGATATAGACCTGATCGCCGCTGCGAAAGGCCGGGCAGCCGTCCAGGGTGAAAAACCCCTCAGGCGTGATTCCGTATTGCTGCCGGATAAAAGAGGCATCCATTTCCATTTCCTTTTCCTCCCCGGTTCCCGCCAATAAAAGTCCAATACCTTTCTACCCATTGTATGATCCCCTCCTTCGGACTATTTCACATTTTGTTCCAGGGGGATTATAATAAGGAAAACGAAGCGGTTTTCTCCGCCCCGTCCCATGATGAAGGGCGGAGGCCAAAACCTCGCCCGTCCGGATAAAAATTCCTGACTTTCCATCATATTGAAAAGAAGGTGATTGCCATGTCCGAACAAAAATTCATGCCGTTAAAGGAAAATAGAGCAAAACAATTGCTGAAGGAACGGGGAGTAACCGTCGATGACATCGCCGAACTGGTGTATTTTTTGCAAAAAAGCTATCATCCCGACTTGAAAATCAAGGAATGCAAAGAAAACGTGGAAGCGGTATTGGAAAAACGGGAAGTGCAAAACGCCGTTTTGACGGGAATCCAGTTGGACGTATTGGCGGAAAAGGGGCTGCTCGATGAACCGCTGCAGACGATGATCAAAATGGATGAGGGCCTTTACGGCGTAGACGAGATCCTGGCCTTCTCCATCGTCAATGTCTACGGTTCCATCGGCTTCACCAACTACGGTTATATCGACAAAGTCAAGCCGGGAATCTTAAAAAAATTAAACGACAAAAGGAACGGCGATGTGAACACCTTTTTGGACGACATTGTCGGGGCCATCGCCGCCGCCGCATCCAGCCGGCTGGCTCACCGTTCCGTGGGCGCCGAATGACCGCGCAAGAAGTTCCCCTCCCCTTTCCGTTTCCGGGCTTTCCCCCAACCGATCGGAAGTGCGTATAAAAACCCGCGGGACCATTTCCCGCGGGTTTTTGCCGGACCAAAAAGAGATTCTTCGTCTCAAAGAACCGTCCATTCGTCCAAGGAATCGACGGCATAGGTCGGCATTTGCTCCACCTTTTGCAAATCTTCTTTTTTCGTGACGCCGGAAAAAACCAGCAGCGTATCGATGCCCGCCCGGATTCCGGCCAGGATGTCGGTGGCGTAGTTGTCGCCGACGAGCAGCGTCTCCTCTTTTTTTGTGCCCAATACTTGCAGCGCCTGTTCGACGATGATCGGTTCCGGCTTGCCGATAAATACCGGTTCCGTCCCGGTGGAGACGCGGACGAGGGCTGTCAAAGCGCCGTTGCCCGGCATCAGTCCCCGTTCCGTCGGCAGCGCGATGTCGCCGTTGGTTGAAATGAACCGGGCGCCGTTCCGGATCGCCAAGCAGGCGACGGCAAATTTTTCATAGGTCACTTGCCGGTCCAGGCCGACGACAACGCATTCGGCGTCCTCCCCGGCAAAGGCGAATCCTTTTTCCATCAGGGCCAGCTTCAGCCCCTCTTCCCCGATAAAATAAATCTTCGCATCCTTCTTCCATTGGTAAATGTAATTGGCCGTGGCCATGCTTGTGGTGAAAACCGAATCCTTCGTCGCCGGAATGCCGAATCGGTTCAGCTTTTCGGCCACTTGTTCGGGCGGTTTTGTGGAATTATTGGTGACGAACAAATACGGGATTTTTTCCTCGGCCAGCCGCCGGACAAACCGGACGGCCGCATCGATCCGTTCCTCTCCCCTGTACATCGTTCCGTCCAGGTCGATTAAATAACCGCGATATCTTTTCATCGTCGATCTCCCCAGCCTGTTATGTATGTTTATGAAAATTATTCGTTTTTAAATGCGGAAACCGGTCCAGACCCATGTTTCAAATAATCCCTGACCCGGTTCGGAAAAGCGGCAAAAGACGGCGCCGCCTGGCGGATCATCCTGTGCATCTGGCCATGGTCGATGGCCAAATACTCCTGCATGATCGTCTTTCGCATCGGAATGACCGATTTGAAATCCTCCGCCATCTTCTTGGTAATCACTTTCTCATCCGCCAAAATATCAACAATGTCGTTATAACTTCCCGGATCCCGCATGATGAAGCCGTCGATCAGGGCGTTGCCCGCATCCAGAAAGGAATCGATCAATGTCAACACAATCCTCTCCAAGGCTGCTTTCTCGATCTCCTTATCCGGAGATCGGATGGAAGACAGCGTCTCCAATTGTTTTTCCATGTATAACAGGGTTTCTTCAATTTTTTTGCGGTCAACAAAGTACAACGGCTCATTCCCCCTTTTCAAGAACTTGTCGTTCGAGAAGATTCGGCTAGCTATATGATAACACAATCCCGGCCCTTTCCGCATGCCGCCTTTTGCTTCCCCGGCAGGGGCCTCGCCCGTGCCCCGAAAGAAAATCTCCTTCCGCAAAAACTTCCGGGTTTCAATAAATCGGATCGCGGACGCTTAACGTCTCTGAGGCCGAGAAACGCCTGACTTGCGGGTTTCATGTTTTTTACCTCATCAGCGCCAAGGTTCATGCAAACCCCTGCGGCAAAGGCGAAATTTGGCCAATAAATATAAAATTTCCGGGAAATACTAGCCATATCCGGCGTTTGAAAGGGATGAACGGAATGGATCGAAAGGATCCGGAGCAATCCGGGGAATTTGCCAATGTTGAAGTCGGACGGGAATACATCGTTCCGGAAGAATTTCCGGAGGGGCCCTATGGCGCCCCACGGGGAAAATTCGAAAGGATCAAGCCCGGGAAAAAGGGGAAAAAAGGGCAGAGGGTGTACAGCGCCTTCAATTATGAATACAAACAGCTCCATGAAAACCTGCCGAGGCAAATGGACGGGGTCCACCCTCCCCATGATGAAAAAGGGGAATAAAATTCCCCTTTCGGAAAAACAAGAAAACGGATGAAAGGTCGGGCCTTTAGGGACAAGCTCTCGACTTCGGCGGACACTTTAAGGGAAGGATCTTGAGTTTCGATGAAGGCGGAAACCAAACCGCCGAATCTTTTCCCTCCGGCCGAAAAAGAAAGGGAAAAAGAAAGGACGGATCCCGTTGGAAGATCCGTCCGTTCCCGATTATTTTTCCACCTTTTTTAATACGAAATAGGGACAGCCAAAATTGCAGTATTCGTATAAATATTCCGTCAAGGTGCTGATCTTCGTATCATAGGTCGCCTTCTGGTTGTTGTCGTCAAAAAAGCCTTTCAGCCGGAGCTGGCCGTAACCCCAGTCGCCGACAATATAATCATAACGGAGCAAAATATCGCTGAAACGGTCGCGGAATGCCTGCTCATTGAATCCGTTTTTTCTTTCCTCCACCAATTCGTAATAAACATTATGAATGCTCAACAATTTCATGGTCTATTTCGCACCTCGCTTCCCATGATCGCGGATTCCACATTTTTCTATCAGGAAAAAAGCCCCTTTTGCAAATGCTAAATTCAGGAGGTGATCCAATGAAAACTTTCATTTCCCTCTGCCTGATTTGCGCGTTCCTGTGCGGATGCAACAAAAGTGCCGGACATCCCGGCGTGTACGAAAGAAACGGGACCACGGTCGACGTGAACGACCAAAGGCCGGATCTGTACAATTACGTCGATACCGGAAACGGGGAACGGATGGATGACTTCGGATTCGTCCGGCACGTGAAAAGCCCTGTCGCCGGTCAAAACCCGGCCAACAAGCCGGTGTTCATCAACCGGGAGAAGTTGGCCGACATGATCAGCCGCCTCGTGGTGTCCCTCCCGGACGTAACGGATTGCAGCACTTTGGTCACGAGCAAGGAAGCGTTGGTCGCCTATACGACCGGCTCCCGCGACCGGCGGCGGGTGGCCGAACAGGTGAAGCGGACGGCCATGTCCGTCGTGCCGCGGCAGTACGAGGTTTATGTGACGGACGATCCTTCGTTGCGCAAGGAAATCGAAAATTTCGCCGGCTTGGACTCGGACAGCGGAGGAATCGATAAGGTTTTGAACCTTACCATTCAACGGATGATCGATTCCACGCCGCAGGGAACGGAACCGCCAGCGGGGGGCGGATGAGTCCGCCGGACCCCCGTTCCGGACGGCAGCGGATGATGCCGCATTTCTTATAAAGAATTATACTTTTCCCCAGGAAAAATTCAATCCCGAAGAGTTCCGCCGGCAAAATGCCGTCTTTCTTCATCTCCGCTCACTTCGTTCGCAGCCCATGATAACGGCCTGTCCTGCAACAGGACAGCGCCCGATCAAGCAAGGAGGAATCAGCTTGCGAATCAAGAAACTGTCCGTCCTTTTCATCCTTTTTTCCGCCATCTCCTGCCACCCCGCCCAGGCGGCCGCCCCGGACGGGGAAAAGGCACGGCTTGAAAAAAGGATGGAAGCCTATCAATATATGGGAGCGGCCACCCACATTCCCTGGTATTATCTGGCCGCCGTCGACCAATACGAAAGGAACATCCGGCAAGCGCAGCGTCATTCGCCCAAGCCTGAAGGGATCATCGCCATTCATATCCCAAAAGAAAAATGGGCGGGATGGTTCAATCCCGACCCGGATGACAAAAACCCGTTGTCCATTTTGGTTTTCCAAGGTTTCGGCAGGGACGGGAACGGCGACGGAAAAGCCGATCCGTCCGACGGCGCGGACGTCCTTTATTCCTTTGCCGACTATCTCCTGCAATACGGACCCGACGACGAAAACATCCGAATCGCATTGTGGAATTATTATCAGCGGGACAAGACCGTCGGCATCATTTTGAATATTGCCAAGCTTTTCAAAACCTACGGGCGGATCGACCTGCAGCAGAAGCATTTTCCCCTTCCCGTTTACGCCCGGTACAGTTACCGGGACACGTGGGGGGACCGGCGGGGATGGGGCGGAAGAAGGATCCATGAAGGAACGGATATTTTTGCCCATTATGGCACGGAAGTGTATTCCACCTGTTACGGGGTGGTCGAGATGAAAGGCTGGAACAAATACGGGGGCTGGCGCGTCGGCATCCGCGACATCAACAATACCTATCATTACTATGCCCATTTGAATCATTTTTCCAAAAACATCAAAATCGGGGATGTCGTCGAACCGGGCCAGCTCATCGGCACCGTCGGCAGTTCCGGATACGGGCCGAAGGGCACGGCAGGAAAATTCCCTCCCCACCTCCATTACGGGATGTACAAGGATAACGGACGCACCGAATGGTCCTTTGACCCCTATCCGTATTTAAAACGTTGGGAACGGGAGACGAAGGCGAACAAAGGAAAAAAAGGCTAGTCCCCTGCCCCGATCCCAACGCAGCAAATGCCTTCCGGAAAGCCCGGCGGCCGGCCTTTCGGCATGCGGGAGAGAGGATGCGGGAGCTTTCCCGGGTTGGCCGGCCATCCGGGCGATAACCGTCCGGGCTTTTCATCCGGAAGCCATAGTCCGGACCGCCGTGGAAAAATGCCAACCTATCGCTTTGGAAAATCGCCCTCCCTTTTGTCCCGCTTTCCGCCGCGCCGCGGACTTCTGCTGCATATGGAGGGCATAGGGCGTCCAAAGGGAACAAATACGGGAAAGACAAATCCCCGGCATCCCGTTCCCCATCGGAAACCCGGGGTTTTCTCCGCGGCGTTTTTTAGAAGGGGGAGCCGGAACCCGTTCCTCCCCTACTTATGCGAAACAATGGTGGAATCAACTTCCGCGAGGAGCCGGTACTCCCTTCCACCCGCCTTACTCTTTCCCATCGGGGATTTGGATCGAAGGGGGCGTGTCACCGCGATTGTTGTAAAACTGGGGAACATCCCCTTTAATGTATCCCATGGCGAGGGGGATCCTTTTTTCGATGGTCGTGATTTCCGTTTCAAAGGGGACGATAATGCGAATGCCGATCTTCACATGGAGCCGGATTTCCACCCAAATATTGTTGATTTGATGTTCTTCCCGGACGGTTTCAATATCGTTTTTCACATCGGCGATGGCCTGCAGCTTGACGGGGATATCCGGACCGAGACTGCCGATGATGATGTTATCGAAGACCCGGCCCATCGGGATGTAAAAGATGATCCCGTCCTTCGCCGGATGGACATCCTTAATATCCCCCTCCAGGGGAAGTTCCGCCGCTCCCCCTTCCATCGCATTGATGCTGTTCAGGATCGAATTGGTGATTTTCGTCGAATATTCCACCGCTTTCTGGGTATTGAACCGGTAAGTCATGACGCTCCCCGATTGGTCAAGGGGCACGATTTCCATCATATCGTCCAGCCGAAGGCCTTCGCCGATCTGATCTTCGATGGCCTTGTTGATCAGGTTCGTCGCCAAATTGACGGATTGGGACTCGGCGTATTTCATGACCGGCGACTTCATCCGGTCATTGACGATCCACAGCCCGACGGCGCTCGAAAGCACAAAAAAAACGAAGGATAACAACAAAATATATCGTAAAGGAAGCGGTTTTCTTCTGATGCGGCGGCGGTATAACGCCAACGGAGAACACCCCCTTACAAGCTATATGTATGCTCGCAAAGGGGAAAAAACAACGGTTTGAAAAATTGCCGACCGGAAAAGGAAAACAGGCCCGATACGGAAGGAAAATTTCCGGGAGGCCGCCCTTCCCGGTCGCAAAAATTCCGAACGGAAAAAGGGATATCCCCGTCAGGAACAAAATCTTCAGACAGCGCAACCCTTCCGGCAAAAAATTCCAACCGGAAAAAGGGAGAATGCCCGTGTCAAATTTCGGGCCGCAGACAGCCCTTCGGGGAGGAAAAGAGGCCGTTTCCGCGCGGCAACATTTAGGCCTTCAAAAACCGCACGGCTAACAAATATTTCGGGCATCGTCCCCCAGAACGAAAATTCCAGCCACAAAGGGTAAATACCCCTTCCGGAACGCTTGCGCCCTTTCGACGCATCCTCCCGAAATGGAAAGGAACCAGCCGCAAGCCTGTTGACGACGCTGCTATCTTCCGCCGGGACGGGGCAGTCTCCCTTCGGCGCCAATACTCCCCCACCCGAAAAAGAAAAGGCACCGTCACCAGCCCTTCGGCCGGCACGGCCGCCTTCCACCCGGTCCTTTTAATCATCTTCCGGCAGCGGAAACATGGTCCGCAATTTCCACTTCAAAACATCCCGAATGAATTCCGGCAAAAAGAAACGCTTTTCGGCCCGCATGATGGGGGGATAGAAACGGGCGATGGCGAGCATGTCGAGCGTCGCCACCGTATACCTTCGTTCCGGTTCGATTTCCGCGCCGTTAATCCGGATTTCCGCGGAGGCGCCCTTCCCGGAAATTTGGATGTTATCGAAGATCATTTTCCCGAAGATTTCGCCCCGGAAGCCGAACCCTTTGAGCGCCAGCGTCAAATAGGGGTCTTCCGCCATTTGGGCAAGGACTTCCTTCAATGCCCCTCCCTTCATGCTCACCGTGCAGGGATTGATCGGATGGGGGCAAATTCTATGGATATCATACTCGGTAACGATCCCTTCCGGGAGATCATCCAGCAAAATGCCCGCATTGATAAAAGCGCATTCGGCCTTGCACCATTCGGTTAAAGCTTTGCACAATAGCCGGTTCAGCTCCGTTTCCCGGAACCAGTCCGACTTCAGGCGGGCCGGCAGCTTCGCCACCGGGGCGGATAACAGTTTTTTTCCGTCTTCCTCCAATTGTTCGACGAACCGTTTCTCGCCTTCCGCCTCCGCCAGCCCTTCCGTCGCGATCAGCATCGCCCTTTTGCGGACGGGCTTCCTTTTTTCCGGATCGAACGCCAATTCCACCCGGCCGATGTTCATCCCGTATTTTCCGGTGCAGCACAACAGGGTTTGGCCGATCTCCTTTCCCCTTTCTAAAACATGATGGGTATGGGCCCCCAGAACGACGTCCACCTCCGGGAATTCCTGGGCGATCCGTTCATCCTCGGACAACCCCAAATGGGAGAGGACGACGATCAGATCCGCTTGTTCCTTCAAGAAGGGCAGCCATTTCCGCAGCTCGGCAAAAGGATCGCCCGCCACCCAATGCAAAGGGCGGTAAAAATTGCTGTAATTGATCGTAACCCCGATCACGCCGATCTTCGTTCCCCGCCGAGTCTCATACAGACGGTAAGGTTTCGCCCACGGCGGGCGGCTCCCGTCTTCAAAAAAGAGATTGGCGACGAGGCAGTCGAACCGGGCCTCCCGGTACAGTTCCATCAAATCCTCATGGGACAAGGTGATCCCTTCGTTGTTTCCGATCGTCACCCCGTCATAGCCGCATTCGTTGAGAAGCTTGACGTTCCCCTTTCCCATCGTCCCTTCCGAGTAGGGGTGAAAACGGTCCACATGGTCCCCGACGTCGAACAGGAACATGGACTCGCCTCGCTGTTCATGGATTTCCCTTCGCCTTTGCAATTCCTTCCGGATGCGGGGCCAATTTTCAAAATGGCTGTGCAAGTCGTTCGTATGATAAATGTAAATCTTCTCAAGCATTTTATTCCCTCTTCGCAGGTTTTTCGGGGGCTTCCCCGGTGCAGGCAACGATTTTGGAATCGCACGGGAATCCCCCGCACATTTTACGTTCTCTACTCCATATATACCAAAAAATTCGCCCTTACGGAAACGCGGAACGCACCAACCGGATAATCAGGGCGAAAGGCGTCAAGAACATCCGGTTCAGATACGGCCGTTTTCTGCCCGGATGAAACACAGGCATGTTATCGATCAGGATGAAAATGTCTGAGCCGTCAGGGAGCGTCATTTTGTTCACAAGCCGCCTCCATCCCCTCCCTTCTTTTTCGGAAGAAAAAAAAGACCTACTCAAATGAATAGGCCCGCCTTCATCGTTTTCCATTTTCCTGAACTTTTCCTTCCGCGCCTTTTGGAAACAACAGATTCGCCGGTCGCCGGACATAGGGATGGCAGCTTTTACCGTTTTCATTCCTCCCGTTGACCGCGAATTTGACGACCGGCCATTTCTCCTTCCGCAGCGCGTTGATCAGTTCCGGCCCAACATGCAGGTGGGCCCGCACGAGCTCTTCCGGGGTCAGCGCCATCCACTGGTTCAGCGACACATCGGCGTAACGGTTGCTCTTGAATATCTCAAAAAACCAAAGGCTTTGGTCGCCGATGTTCTGGATGTAGTGCCCGTAAGCGCGCGGGATATAGCCGACATCGCCGGCACGATAATTGAATGTCCGGGCCGTGCCATTCGCGGCGAACACCGTCATGCGCGCCGTGCCCGTGAGGTAATACTGCCACTCGTCGCTGTTCGGATGCCAATGCATCTCCCGCATCCCGCCCGGCTCGACCTCGACCAGTGCCGCCGCGATTGTGGCCGATGCGGGAAAATTGGTGGAATCGACGATGCGTACCGACCCGCCCGGCGTGACGATCGGCTCTTGGGCCAGCAGCCGGTGCGTGAAGGTCTTTGGCACGGTCCCGTAAGGATCCGGCACCTTCTGGGTTTCCACCGGTCCGGGCACCTTCCCTTGGAAAATGTAGCGCTGCTTGGCAGGAATATGGGCAAAGACGCTTTCCGGTACGCCGAAATTCGCGGCCAGCACGTCCTTCGCTGTATGGGCGAACCAATCGGTAATCGTGAAGGTATCGTACTCCGTGAAACTGCCGTCGTCGAAGACGAGCAGAAATTCGCAGCCTTCACCGAGACCCTGGATCGAGTGCGGGATTCCGGCGGGAAAATACCACAAATCCCCCGCGCCTACATCGGCGATAAAATTCCGCCCGTGCTGGTCGACCGCGGTGATGCGGGCACTGCCCAAGATCACGTAGGCCCATTCCGCCTGCTTATGCCAATGCAACTCGCGCACCCCGCCGGGCGTCAGGTACATGTTCACGCCCGCCAGGGCGGTGGCGATCGGCAGCTGCCTCACCGTCACTTCCCGCGACCAGCCGCCGTGTTTTAACTGCATATGGGTGTCGGAAAAGGAGAACTTCAAGTTGGGGATCGATCCGGCATCCGAAGCCGGCGGGACCAGCATGTCGGGATTCTCCAGGTCGCGAAGCACATCCCGGGGGCCCAAATCGATTCCGCCGGCGCCGTCTTCCCTGACCGGCTGCGGTACGTTTCCAAAGGAAGCTTGATTCTCCGGTCCTTTTTTCATAAGATATGATCCTTTCACAAGGAGTTTTGAAAATTCCATATTCTTAACAGTAATTTATGACGCGGATTCGGAAAATATCTCCCTTCGCATAAAAACCCCGAAACGTCCGATTTGGGTGCGAAGAAGACGCCATGGCAAGGTTCCGGGGTTTTGACGGATCATGAAAAATAATCTCCTTGTTTCACTGACGAAACAAAATCATCCGCATGCGCGGAAAATGATGTGAACGCCTAATCAAACGGAGAAAAAATCCTATATGATAAATGGCAGGCAAATAAATGGAGGTGTCATTCGATGAGTGCCGGAGGATATGCGGGTACCAGCTTTGCCTTTTTCGTGGTGCTGTTCATCTTGTTAATCATCGTGGGATGCGGCTGTATGATCGGCGGTTTTGGCGGTCACGGGAGAGGATACGGTTATGGACCGGAATTCGGACCCTGTTAACCGCGGTTCACTTCAATAATTGCCAAAATGCTTGTCCTAGCAACAGGTTGAGCGGGGCACACAAAAGGACCAACGGACTTCGGTCTTTTTGTGTGCCCTGAAACGAGCGGCGGCATGCACCCGTCCCATAAAAAAGAGAGGTCTCCCCATCGCTTATTTCGCAAATCAATCGGTCTCCTCTCAACCGTCAAATGATCGGCGGCTTTTCATTTTTTACTGCCGGGGAAAACAAATTTCCCATCCCACATTTTTTCATAAGCGGTACGAGTTGCGCGGATCAACGGTCAGGAGTGCCATTCGCAGCGGGAAACGGTCAGCGGATCACCAGATACGGCCTCATCATTTCATAATCCTCGTGCTCCAAGATATGACAGTGCCATACATACAGCCCCGTATAAGGACCAAACCTCATGATGATTCGGGTTACCTGGTTCGGATTGGCTCTTACGGTATCCTTCCATCCCCGTTCTTGCGGCTCGGGAGGGATCGGCGGGCCCGTATAACGGATGACCCCCTCCTTTTTAAACCTTTCGACATCGAAATCCCGCCGGTCCAATATTTGAAAATCGATCAGGTGAAGATGAATGGGGTGTGTATCCGCCGTTAAGTTGATCAGGCACCATATCTCCGTTGATCCCAACTTTGGAGTTTCTGTTACGGGGGCATCCCAAGGTTTATTATCCAGCAGCATCCATTCACGGCCGTACGGATCCTGCCGGTCATTTAATGTAAGATATCGGATCTTCGCAGCCGACCCTTCGTTTATTTTCGGAAGCGGCAGCAAAACAGCCGGGATCACGCTCGTATCCACGCCGGACAGGGGAAGAGACACCCGAAACTGCATCACCGTCCCAGTGTGTTCGTCCGGCGGATCGCCGGCCGGAAAAGGAGCGGGGGCGTCATTGGTCATGGTAATCTTTTTCCCCGCCAGATTGGCAAAATCAATGATCACATCCGCCCGTTCCGCCGGGGCCAGCGTGATCTCCCTGACGCCGATCGGATGGGGCATGAATCCTCCATCCGTCCCGATCTGATAAAAAAGTTGTCCGGAATCAAGCTTCAGCCGATAAAAACGGGCGTTCGACGCATTTAACAGCCTGAAACGATATTTCCGGGGTTCCACTTTGAGATACGGCCATACTTTCCCGTTTACGAGGATGGTATTCCCGAAAAATTCGGGAACGATCGAGGTTTCCAATCCCGGGACCGGTTTTTCCGGCTGTTCAGGGTAATATAGGGATCCGTCTTCCTTAAACGTCTTGTCTTGGATCATTAGCGGGATCTCGTATTTTCCGCTTGGCAAATTCAAGCGACGTTCCCGATGATCCCGGATCAGATAGAATCCCGCCAGGCCGGCATACACATTGAGCCTCGTGATCCCGAGCGCATGGTCATGATACCAGAGGGTGCAGGCCCGATCGGCATTATCATATCGATAGATCGGCTTTCGGAAAAATGGCCCGGTTTGTTGGAATCCCCTTGTAAACCAGGCCTCCGGATAGCCGTCGCTTTCCCATTCGACGCTCGCCCCGTGTACGTGTACGACCGTCCGTACTTCCGGCACATTCCCATGGGCGCCGTGCACCGTGCGGTCCACCGGCAAAAGATGTTTGTCCGGAAGCCGGTTGATCCATTGGATAAACACCCTTTCTCCGCTCGTTGCTTCGATGGTGGGACCCGGATAGCTTCCTTCATAGCCCCATACGGTCGTATCGTTTAATTCCCGGTGGAGGGATTGCTTAAATTCGGTCATATTCACTTCATAATACGTATGGAACGGATCTTTCCACCGCGGTTGTAAAACGGGAGGGACGGGAAGCTCATCTGCAAATTTGGAAAGTCTCATCGTTCCACTCCTCCATCACCCGATGATGATCACAGCCTTCTTTCTTATAAGGTATATGAATGGCAAGTCCGGTATGACCAGATTATCATTTTTGCCGATCATGAATCGGGCGATGGCACGAACAATGAAGGACGATGCTGTCCCGGCGTCCGTGCGATTGTGTACGGAGGGGCGGTCCGGCGGATAGCAGCCCTCAAATCAAAAAAGAGAATGAATCGATATCCTGAATGCGCGGGAGTGAAACGGTTTGTTCAAGATGATGAAAAAAGTTCCGAGAGAGGAATTCATCCGAATGACAGACCGGCAAGCAGATGATGCCGCTTGGATCCGGGAGCAGGATGTCAAATGTGCATCCGAACGTTTGGGGGTTGAAAGCATAAAATGACCGCTGACACCGGCCTCCATGCGACCAAGAAAATTGCGGACGGATCGCTGGAGTCGTGTCAGCGGCACCAAATCAAAATCTAAATTTTTGCGGGCAAATTGTGGGGGCAGCGGACAAGAATAAACGCTGCACCCATGATATGACAAGGATTACCCGATGCTTCCTTCCATCTCGAATTTGATGAGACGGTTCATTTCCACCGCATATTCCATGGGAAGTTCCCGCGTGAACGGTTCGATGAAGCCCATGACGATCATTTCGGTGGCTTCCTGTTCGGAAATGCCGCGGCTCATCAAATAGAACAATTGTTCCTCCGATACCTTCGAAACCTTCGCTTCGTGTTCCAGGGAGATGTTGTCGTTTAAAATTTCATTGTACGGAATGGTATCGGAAGTCGATTTGTTGTCCATGATGAGCGTGTCGCACTCGATGTTGGAGCGCGCCCCGTCGGCCTTCCTGCCGAAATGGACGAGCCCGCGGTAAGTGACTTTGCCGCCTTGGCGGGAAATGGATTTCGACACGATGGTCGAGGACGTATTCGGCGCCAAATGGTACATTTTCGCCCCCGCGTCCTGATGCTGCCCTTTCCCGGCGAAGGCGATGGACAAGGTCATGCCCCGGGCGCCTTCCCCTTTCAGCAAAACGGAAGGATATTTCATCGTCAGCTTGGAACCGATGTTTCCGTCGATCCATTCCATCGTGGCGTTTTCTTCGCAAACCGCCCTTTTCGTGACCAGGTTGTAGACGTTCGTTGACCAGTTCTGAATCGTCGTGTAGCGGCAGTAGGCGCCTTTTTTGACGATGATTTCCACGACGGCGGCGTGAAGGGAATCGGTCGTATAGATCGGGGCCGTGCAGCCTTCCACATAATGGACGCTGGCGCCTTCGTCGACGATGATCAGGGTGCGCTCAAATTGTCCCATGTTTTCCGAGTTGATACGGAAGTAGGCTTGCAGTGGCGTTTCCACCTTCACACCCGGCGGAACGTAAATGAAGGAACCGCCTGACCATACCGCCGAGTTGAGGGCGGCGAATTTGTTGTCCGTCGGCGGGACGACGGTGGCAAAATATTTTTTGAACAGCTCTTCGTTTTCCTTCAATGCGGAATCCGTATCTTTAAAGATGATCCCCAATTTTTCAATATCTTTTTTCATATTATGATAAACGACTTCCGATTCGTATTGGGCGGAAACCCCCGCCAAATATTTTTGTTCCGCCTCCGGAATCCCGAGCCGATCGAAGGTGCGCTTGATTTCTTCCGGCACCTCGTCCCAGGACCGGCTGGTGCGGTCGGACGGCTTCACATAATAGGTGATTTCGTCGAAGTTCAGTCCGGACAAATCGCCGCCCCATTGGGGCATCGGCCGTTTATAAAAATGGTCCAGCGCCTTCAGGCGGAATTCGAGCATCCATTTCGGCTCGTTTTTCATGCGGGAAATCTCTTCCACGACTTCTTTGGTCAATCCCCGCTTTGCCCGATAGACGGCGACGTCCCTATCGCGGAAGCCGTATCTATATTCACCGATTTCCGGCATTTTCTTCGCCATCGATCATTCCTCCTTTTTTAATGGTCTTTCAACCCTTTTTCCAACGCTTTCCACGCCAAAGTCGCACATTTGATGCGGGCGGGAAATTTCGCTACGCCCTGAAGGGCAACCGCATCTCCAAGGGCTTCGATTTGTTCGACATCTTTGCCTTGGATCATCTCGGAAAACATTTCAGCCAGACGGAGCGCCGATTCGGTGTCCTTTCCCCTGATCGCTTCGGTCATCATCGACGCGGAAGCCATGGAAATGGAACAACCTTCCCCTTCAAACTTGACGTCATCCACTTTGCCGCCGTCGATTTTCATCGTCAGGCGGATCCGGTCTCCGCAGGTCGGATTGTTCATGTCCACCGTCAGGCTGCCGTCCTGCAGGACCCCTTTGTTCCTCGGCCGCTTATAATGATCCATGATCACTTGCCGGTATAAGGTTTCCAATTGGTCAAATGACATCGTCGAAAAACTCCTTTGCTTTGCGAAGCCCTTCAATGAACCGGTCGACATCTTCAAAGGTGTTGTAAAGATAGAAGCTGGCCCGGCCCGTGGCCGTCACGCCCAGCCATTTCATCAGCGGCTGGGCGCAGTGATGGCCGGCGCGGATGGCGATTCCGTAAGCATCCAGCACGGTCGCCACATCGTGGGCATGGACGCCGGAAAGATTAAAGGCGATGACACCGCCCCGCCGATCGGGATCCTTGGGGCCGTACCACTCGAGGCCTTCGATCGTCTCCAACCGTTCCATCGTGTAACGGATCAGCGCCCGCTCATGCCTTTCAATTTCCTCCAGCCCGACTTCTTCCAGGAAGTCGATGGCCGCGCCCAAACCGATGGCATCGGCGATAATCGGCGTGCCGCCTTCAAATTTCCAAGGCAGCTCCTTCCATGTCGATTCGTACAATCCGACCGTATCGATCATTTCCCCGCCGAATTCCACCGGTTCCATCTGTTCCAGCCAGCGCCTTTTCCCATATAATACGCCGATTCCCGTCGGCCCGCACATTTTATGTCCGGAAAAGGCGTAAAAGTCGCAGTTCAGATCGCGGACATCCACCTTTTTGTGCGGGGTGCTTTGGGCGCCGTCGACGACAACCACCGCTCCGTGTCGGTGGGCGATCGCCGCGATTTCTTTAATCGGGTTGACCGTTCCCAGCACGTTGGATACATGGGTGATGGCCACAATCTTCGTCCGGTCGGTAATCGTTGCCTTGACATCCTCCAAGTCGATCGTCCCGTCGGCTTGAAGGGGGATATATTTCAGGCGCGCGCCGGTGAATTTTGCCGCCTGCTGCCAAGGGATCAGATTGCTGTGATGTTCCATGCAGGTAAGAACAATTTCATCCTCCGGTTTCAAAAAAGCTCGGCCGTAGCTGGAAGCGACGGTATTGATGGCCGTGGTCGTCCCCCTGGTGAAAATGATTTCTTCAACGGACTCGGCATTGATGAATTTTCTCACCTTTTCCCGGGCGGCTTCATACGCCTCCGTCGCCTTCGTCCCCAGGGTATGCACCCCCCGGTGGACGTTGGAATTGTAGGTTTTGTAATAGTGGGTGATCGCGTCGATCACCGGCTGCGGCTTCTGGGAAGTGGCCGCGCTGTCCAAATATACGAGGGGATGGCCGTTGACTTCCTGGTCAAGGATCGGAAACAGGGAACGGACAGCTTGAATATCCATTTTATTTTACTTTCCTTTCTATAACCTCGATCAACTGCTTTTTAACCCCTTCAATGGGCAATTGGTTGACGACCGGAGCGAGGAAGCCGTGGATGATCAGCCGTTCCGCCTCCGCCTTGGGAATTCCCCGGCTCATCATATAATAGAGCTGAATCGGATCGACCCTTCCGACGGAAGCGGCGTGTCCCGCAAGGACATCGTCTTCATCGATCAACAGGATCGGGTTGGCGTCCCCGCGGGCTTTTTCGCTCAGCATCAAAACCCGCGACTCTTGCTGGGCGTTGGATTTCGAGGCGCCGTGCTCAATTTTTCCGATCCCGTTGAACACGACGGAAGATTTGTCCTTGACGACGCCATGCTGCAAGATAAATCCTTCCGAAGCTTTGCCGAAATGGATCACCTTGGTGGTAAAGTTTTGGGTTTGTTCGCCCCTGCCGACAACGACCGTTTTCGTATCCCCGTAGGATCCGTCGCCGACAAGCAGTGTGACGTTTTCCGAAACGGTATTGCCGTCGTTCATCAATCCCAGCGCCCATTGGATGGAGGCGTCCTTCCCGGCGACCCCGCGCCGGTTGACGTAGGCGGTAACCCCCTTCGCCAACGTTTCGACGGCCCCGTAAACGATCTTCGCGTTCGTGTTGGCGATCACTTCCGAAACGATGTTGACGATGCCGTCGGAAGCTTCCCGAAGCGAGATGTAATTTTCCACGTAAGTGACGGAACTGTTGTCATCGGCGACGACCAGGACGTGGTTGATCAGCGGCGCGTTTTCGTCGTGGATATAAACGGCTTGCACCGGTTCCTCCACCTGGACGTTCTTCGGAATGTACAGGAACGCCCCCCCGTTAAACAACGCCGCATGGAAAGCGGTCAGCCGGTGATCGTCGGCCTTGACGGCTTCCGTCATAAAATATTTTTTCACCAAATCGCCGTGCTCCCTCACGGCGGTCAATATATCCGTAAAGATGACCCCTTGGTCGGCCAATTCCTTCGAAAGGGATGCGTAGATGGGCTGTTGATCGTATTGGACGTAAAGATTTTTTGCGTTTTCCAGATCGATCAAGGATTTGACCTTTTCCGGCAATTGTTCGATCCCGCCGGCAGGGGCCTTCTCGGAAACGTGCTCGGTGAAACGGGTAAAATTCCATTTGTCGATTTTCGTCTTATCCGGTTTGGGAAGCTCCAGCTGGGATATCCGTTCATAGGCGTTCAGGCGAAAAGTTTTCAGCCATTCCGGTTCCGACCGCCCTGCGGAAAAGGACTCCACGTATTTTTGGTCAAACGGATTTTGTACATCGATCGTCATCTTCATCCTCCTAACCCCTAGGCTTCTTGCCCGACCTCTTCATCTTCCGTTTCGTCTTCAATGCCGAGTTCCTTTTTGATCCAATCGTATCCTTCCGCTTCGAGGCGCAGGGCCAATTCCGGACCGCCGGATTTCACGATGCGGCCTTGCATCATGACGTGGACGTAATCCGGCGTGATGTAGTTTAACAGGCGTTGATAGTGGGTGATGATGATGCAGCCGAAGTTTTCGTTGCGCATCGAGTTAATCCCTTTGGCCACGACTTTCAAGGCGTCGATGTCCAAACCGGAGTCGATTTCGTCAAGGATGGCGATTTTCGGTTCGAGCATCATCAGCTGCAAGATTTCGTTCCGTTTTTTCTCCCCGCCGGAGAATCCTTCATTGACGTAGCGCTGGCCCATGTTGACATCCATTTCCAGCAATTGCATCGTTTGATCCAATTTTTTAATGAACGGCATCAGCGGGATTTCGTTTCCTTCTCCCCGGCGGCTGTTGATCGCCGTGCGCAAAAAGTCAGCGTTCGTGACGCCGCTGATTTCGCTCGGATATTGCATGGCCAGGAAAAGACCGGCTCTGGCCCGTTCGTCCACTTCCATCTCCAGAACATCTTGCCCGTCGAGGGTGACGGTTCCCTTGGTGACTTCATACTTCGGATGGCCCATGATGGCCGCGGAAAGGGTCGATTTTCCCGTGCCGTTCGGGCCCATGATGGCGTGGAATTCGCCGGTTTTCACTTCGAGGTTGACCCCTTTTAAAATTTCTTTGCCTTCAACGGCAACATGCAAGTCTTTAATGGTTAATGTTGAACTCGCCATGTCTATACCTCCATTATTCCATTCAATGTTCATTCTCAATTTATTCTCATTACAATATTATAACAAATGAAAAGTATATTCAACTTGCCGGGTTAACTTTTCCACGGATGCAATCACCAAGATGTGGACGGAAAATGGTTTCCGCCGTACATGGAGACCCTTGAATCCTTGCCGAAGCCTTGGCCGGATGGCGGTTAAAGGCTTGGCCGGCTGTTTCCCTTCTTGTCCGGCGGCCTGGGGCCCGCCCCTGCCCGGGTCCGGTTTCCTGAAAAGGCCCGCGGGAACGGGATTTTCCGGATGGGTTCGGGCCGGGATCCTGAAGCCGAATGAAAACGGAACAGCCGGATTGGGGATTCCATTTTATCAACGGTGAATGAAAGGGAACGAAACCAGGGAAATCAGCAAAGATTCTGTTTAATCCATTTTATCAAAAATCCGGGATCTGCGGGGAGACTTCGAGGCTTGCGGATGATTTGATCTTATTATTTTATCAGAAAACGGGATAAAAGAAAGTGCCCCAAAATCCATTTTTGGGACACTCGACGTGGAATCATCTGCGTTTTATTTCTTTGCGAAACCCCGCTCCGCCCGGGCCCCGGAAACGGGACGGTTTCCGCATCGGCCGGACGGTCCTGGCCCTTAAGACGCTCCCGGAGGAGGAACACACCCTTTTTATTTATCGACGGGAACGACCGCTCCGCCCCATTCTTCCAGGATGAAGTCCTGAATTTCCTTCGAATGGAGGACATCCACCAGCGTCTTGATCTCTTCTTTGTTTTCATCCCCCTGGCGGACGGCGATGATGTTGACATAGGGCGAATCCGAATCTTCGATGGCGATGCTGTCCTTCACCGGATTCAATCCGGCGTCGAGGGCGTAGTTGGAATTGATGACGACCGCATCCCCTTCGTTGTTCTTATAGATTTGGGGCAGCAATTCCGGAGCATACTCGTAGTTGAATTTCAAATGTTTCGGATTTTCCGCAATATCTTTCACGGTAGCCGTGACCTTGTTAACCCCGTCTTTCAGTTTAATTAGCCCGTTTTTCTCAAGCAATGTCAAAATGCGTCCGTGGTCGGGCACGCTGTTGCTGATGATGATCGTCGCCCCGTCGGGAAGTTCATCCAGGGATTTGTACTTTTTCGAATAAACCCCGATCGGTTCGATATGGATCCCGCCGGCATTGGCAAATTTGTAGCCGAATTCCTTCATTTGCGCTTCCAAATAGGGAATGTGCTGGAAGTAATTGGCGTCCAAGGATCCGTCATTCAAGGCCGGATTGATCAGTTCATATTTGCTGAAGGTGCGGATGTCCAAATCGATGCCTTTTTCTTTCAGGATCGGTTTGGCCTTTTCCAGGATCTTGGCGTGGGGTTCATTCGTCGCCCCGATGACGATCTTTTTCAATCCCCCTTCATCGGAGCCTCCGGTTTTCTCGGATTTCCCACAGGCCGCAAGGCCGAAAATCAAGGCTACAGCGAAAAGTGCGACAAGCCATTTTTTCATGAAAAATCCCCCTTTGTATTATTGTTTCAATCCTTCATCGGATCAATTACCCGCTTCAAATGCCGCCGAACCCTTGATCCGGCCTTCCCGTCCGAAGGGATTTGCCGGATCTTGATCCTTTCCGGAAGCCGGAAAGACCGGGCCGGTGTCCCGCCATTTCCGGCAGTTTTCCGGGACCCATCCCCCGTCCTTGCTGCGGCCGTTCATCGTTTATCCAATTTTTTCGTTATAAAATCCCCGATAAATTGGATGATAAAGACGATGAGTAAGATCAACAGGGTGGCGAAAAAGGTCACATCGTTTTGATTTTGCGAAAATCCGTCCAGATACGCGTAGTCGCCGAGGCCGCCGGCCCCGATGACGCCCGCGATGGCCGTATATCCGACGAGGGCGATGGCGGTCACCGTAATGCCGGAAACCAATGCCGGCATCGATTCGGGCAGCAAAACCTTAAAAATGATCGTGAAGGTGTTTGCCCCCATCGCCTTTGCCGCCTCAATCACCCCCTTATCGATTTCCCGCAGGCCGATTTCCACCATCCTCGCATAAAAGGGAGCGGAACCGATGATCAATGCGGGAAGGGCGGCGTCTGCCCCGATCATCGTCCCGACGAGAAATTTCGTAAAGGGAATCAATAAAACGATTAAAATGACGAAGGGAATGGAACGGAAAATATTGATCAATCCGGAAATAATGCCATAGATCCATCTGTTTTCCCACAGATTGCCCTTCGAGGTCAGAAACACCAATAATCCCAAAATAATTCCAAGTAAAAATATAAAAATAATGGAAATTCCGGTCATATAGAGGGTTTCCCATGTCTTTTGCCATGCTTTCGCCAAATCCACATTCGGAAATATGGCGCTAAACATTTTTCATCACCTCCACGCCGATCTGTTCCGCCGATAAGATCTCAAAGGCCTTCGCCAACGCTTCCGGATCTCCGGCCATTTGCACATACAGGAAACCATAGGCGCCGTTTCTCGTTTGCGAAATGTTCCCATGCAGGATATTGATGTCCAGACCGGTTTCCCTGATCAGTTTGGCGATGATCGGTTTTTCGACGGTTTCCCCGGCGAAGGTGAGTTTGACCAATTTTCCCTCGGGATATTTGCGGAAAAGATGTTCGATGGCTTCCGACGGTTCTTCCGTTTCGGTAACCTGCCGGACGAACTGTTTCGTGATTTCCGCTTTCGGCCGTTTAAATATTTCCAAGACCGGGCCGACCTCGACGATTTTTCCCGCCTCCATCACCGCCACCCGATGGCAGATTTTGCGGATGACATGCATTTCATGGGTGATGAGAACGATCGTCAAGCCCAGTTTTTGGTTGATGTCGACGAGCAGCTCCAGAATCGAATCGGTCGTTTGCGGATCCAGGGCCGACGTGGCCTCGTCGCAAAGCAGCACCTTCGGATTGTTCGCCAAAGCCCGGGCGATGCCGACCCGCTGTTTTTGCCCCCCGCTCAGTTGGGAAGGATAGGCATCTTCCTTTCCTTCCAAGCCGACCAGTTTAATCAGCTCATCGACCCTTTTTTTCCGTTCCTGTTTCGGCACCTTGGCAATTTCCAACGGGAATGAAATATTCTCCCGGACCGTCCGCGACCAGAGCAGATTAAAATGCTGGAAGATCATCCCGATCTGCTGCCGGGCCTTTCGCAATTCCGCGCCGCGGATATTGTGGATTTCCTTCCCGTCGATAATGACCGAACCCGACGTGGGGGTCTCCAATCCGTTCAGCAGGCGGATAAGGGTGCTTTTCCCGGCGCCGCTGTAACCGATAATCCCGAATATTTCTCCTTCTTTGATCTCCAGATTGACATGGTCAACCGCCGTAACATCTCCGTTTTTCGCCGGAAAAATTTTTGTTAAGTTCTGCACGGAGATCAAAACGTTCCACCCCTTTCCCTGTCGCCATCCATAAAAGGAAAGCGCCTTTCCACAATGAGCAGAAAGGCGCACGATTACGAAACAATCGATTACCTCTCCCTCATCTCTCAAAGTGAATCGCTTCACTTTGTGTGAATTGGCACCATTTCAATGCATACGCATTGACGGTTGCCGGGTTTCATCGGGCACATCCCTCCACCTCTCTTGATAAGAGCTAGGTACTGCCTTATTAAATTTTCATGATGATTGAAATTCTATCACCCTTCTTAAGCCATGTCAATAAAAAAATGAAGGAAAACTTCAATCGCCGCGGCCTTTCGGCAGGAAAAATCCCTTCCATTTTTTGGCCGCCGGAAGGACCGATCGGGTCCGCCCTTGGCCGCACGGACAGCCGGGTCCAAACGGATCGGACCGCTTTTCCCGGCCGCCGGGGCCGGCCGGCGATATGCGCGGCATCACCGTTTGCGGATGGCTCATTTTTCCTTTCACCGCCCATCCTTTGCGATGAATCCCGAATGGCTGTCCATACAGCGGGGAAAACCTCCTTCATCCGCGGATGAATCCCCTTTTCCGCGGCCCGGTCGGGCCGTTCATTCGCCAAAAACCTTTCCTGAAGGAAATCGCTGCCCGGATGGCGAATCATGAAAAAAGTTGAGTTAGGATGCTTTCCTTTTTAAGGAACGCGGGGAGCTCCATTTCCCCGCCAACTGCAGCCGTTGGGCCGGGATTCTTTCTTTTTTAGGAGGTTTTCGTATGTGGCAAAGAGAAATGGCGGATACCCGCAGGGGAAAGTTCGAGATATTCACCCGGGGCGAGGGCAGCCCGCTCTGCATTACCCATTTCTATAGCGAATTCAACGAACGGGGCTATTATTTTGCCGATGCATTTACCGGCCATTTCAAAGTTTATCTCATCAACTTGAAAGAGGCGGGAAAGTCATGCAAAGCGGATTCGGAGCGGGAACTGGGCATGGAAGAAACATGCAAGGATTTGGAATCCGTCCGGGAAGCGCTCGGTATCGAGAAATGGGGATTCGCCGGCCATTCCGCCGGCGGGATGCTCGGGCTGGTCTATGCGGCCATTTTCCCCCGTTCCTTAACAAAAATCTTGATCGGCGGGGCCTCCGCAAGCAAGGATTACATGAAACATGAAGGCAGCATGTACAGTCCGAAAAGCCCATTGAACAAAAGGCTGAAAGCCTTGTTTTCCATCCTGAAATCCCCGTCATCCGCGAAGGAAGAACGGGCAAAGGCCATGAGGGAATGGACGGAAATGTCCCTTTACCGGCCGGAGAAATTCGAGGACTATTTTTCCAGACCGAGCAGCGGCAGGGTCGTGCAAAAAAGATTGGATTACTTTTCGTTTCACGAATTGCCCAACTACGACATTCGGGAGAAATTAAAACATGTCCCCGTTCCGGCCTTCATTTATTGCGGCAAATACGATGCCCAATGCCCTCTCCCGTTCTCGGAAGAAATCCATCGGTTGCTGCCGGATTCCAAACTGTTCGTGTTCAACCAAAGCAACCACGTCCCGTTTTTGGAAGAGGAGGATTTATTCAAGGAGATGGTGCGCCAATTTGCGGAACTGGGCAATGCGTAAGATTTGCTCATGCTGTTTCGGCGGCCGCATTCGGGGAATCCATGGGGCCCGTCAGATACGTTTTATAGAAGGGATAAGTTCGTGAATCGGCAGCCCGTTTCTCGGAATAAAAACCAAAACGGGATTGACGCCGCCAACGCCGGTGAATTCTATGAGGATAAAATCTTCGTGGCCAGCATTCTGGCGGCGGACAGCCCTTTCTCCGGCTGATGCCGTATCAGAAAGGCAGGATCATGAACAAAGGAAAAGGAATCAGCGAGAAAAAAGGAAAATTTGAACCGGGAATGCATCATCCGGGGTCCGGCCACGGCCCCGTCTCCGCCGGACGCCGCAAAGACCCAGCCCAAACCGGAAAAAACATGCCGCAACAAAATAAAAAACCCGATTGTCATCACGGCGCCCCTCAAAAAGAGCCTTGATATGCATTTTCAGAAACTTGGCGAAAGGGACCGGCCCTTCCTTAGCCGCCTTACATCCGCTTGGAAGAAAACTTAAAGGTGTATTTGTCGCTTCGAAAATAAAGCTTCGTATATTCAAATACGGTGCCGTCTTCCAAATATGCCCAGGCAGACATGTAAATGAGCGGCAGGTCTTTTGGCGTCCGCAGCAATTGATTCAGGCTCTTGTTCGGGAAAATCGCCGAAATCTCCCCTCTTCTCTCCTTAATTTGATACCCTTTCCTTTCAACATAGTCGTATTTGGATTTCGACATCACTTCGACGGACAGATCCGGGAACAGTTTTTCCGGCAGATAGGTTTCCTCCAATATCATCGGCTCCTCCCCGACACAGCGCAAACGGCGCACGAAAAACACCCGCTCGTCCTCCTTCAAATGCAAAATGTCCCGCACTTGCCGGTCCGGATATTCCAGGCGAAATTCCAAGATTTTATTGATCGGGTTTTGCTGCAGCTGCAGCATTTCCTCCGTAAACCCTTGAAGCTTGTAAATATCGTGATTGATCTTTTCCGTTTTTACATACGTGCCGCTGCCTTGAATTCTATATAAAATCCCCTCTTTCACCAACAAATCGATCGCCCGGCGAATCGTGACCCTGCTCACCTTGTATTTTTCCGCCAGCTTGTTTTCCGGCAAGATCGCTTCATCCTTCCCCAAATTTGACAAGATAATGTCTTCTTTGATTCTCGATGCGATTTGCCGATAGAGAGGCGTTGACCGGTTCACGATTAGATTCCCTCCAAAATTTCACCATATTTAAATACAAATATATAACAAATTTTTTTGTCTTTCATTATTTATCTTTTACAAAATGAGGTAATTCGATGATTTTTCCCCGATCGGCGAAAAAATGTCTTCATATTTGTATTAAAATTGTATTGTATTTGTATCTAATCTATGTTATATATGAAGTATCCCAATATTTCACATCTTGAGGAGGCCTCTTCGATGAAAAAGCAGCGTCTTGTGATTGCAGGCAGTGGAAGCACTTACACGATCGGGATGGTCATGAGCCTGATTGCCGAAAAAGAGAATTTCCCCCTGGAAAGCCTTGTCTTTTACGATATCGATGAAAAAAGGCAAGCGCTGAATGCGAAGGCCACGGAAATTTTGCTGAAGGAATACTACCCGGAGCTGAGGTCCTTCACCTACACAACGGACAAGAAGGAAGCCTTTAAAAACGCCGATTTCGTTTTTGTGCAAATTCGCACCGGCGGACTGAAGATGCGGGAAAAAGATGAACAAATCCCGCTGAAATACGGCGTCGTCGGCCAGGAAACATGCGGTCCCGGCGGAATGGCTTACGGGCTTCGATCCATTAAAGATATGATCGAACTGATTTACGACATCCGAAAACAATCCCCCGATGCCTGGATTTTGAACTACACCAATCCGGCGGCGATCGTGGCTGAAGCATTAAAAAGAGAATTCCCCGACGATCGGAAAATTTTAAACATATGCGATATGCCCATCGCCATTATGGTCAGCTATGCGAAAATTTTAGGTCTGGAAGTTTGGGACCTGGTTCCGGAATATTTCGGGCTGAACCATTTCGGCTGGTTTACCAAAATTTACGACAAAAGCGGAAACGACCTTACCGAACGATTGAAAAACTTGATCATCGAAAAAGGATTCAAACCGGAAGACGCGGAGATTGCCAATGATCCGTCCTGGATTAAAACCTTTGAACAAGCCAGGAAAACCTTGATGGACTTTCCTGAATACTTGCCGAATACCTATTTGCAATATTACCTCTATCCCGAGGAAATGGTGAAGAAAGAAGATCCGAACCATACGAGAGCCCGCCAAGTGATGGAAGGCCGGGAAAAACGGGTTCGGGAACTATGCGGGCGCATCATTGAAAAAGGTACGGCTGCCGGGGAAGACCTTCACGCGGATATTCACGGCGTCTACATGATCCGTGCCGCAGAATCGCTGGCGTATAACTTGCATCAATATTTTATCGTCATGGTGGAAAACAGGGGGGTCATTCCGAATCTCCCGCAAGATGCCATGGTGGAAGTCACGTGCGTGTTAACGAGCGACGGTCCGAAGCCCTTCGCGGTCGGTGAAATCCCGACCTTTTACAAAGGCTTAATCGAGGGGCAATTCGCCTATGAAAAATTAGTGGTCGACGCCTACTATGAAAAAAGTTATTTGAAACTCCTGCAAGCGTTAACCTTGAATCGGACGGTGGTCGACACGGATAAGGCGAGACGGATTCTCGATGAACTGATCGAGGCAAACAAAGGCTATTGGCCGGATTTGAAATAAATCTTCCTGAAAGAGGTGACAAAAATGAAAAAACTGATCATCAACGCGGATGACTTCGGTTATTCCCGTTCCGTCAATTACGGGATTATCGACGCCCATCAATTGGGGATATTAACATCCGCCACTTTAATGACAAACATGCCGGGTGCAGGGCACGCAGCCGAACTTGCCAAAGCCAACCCTTCTTTAGGGGTTGGCGTGCACCTCGTCCTTACCTGCGGGAAACCGTTGCTGAAGCATCATAAAACGATTGCCGATATGAACGGAAATTTCCGCAGATTGGATTACTATAAAGGCGCCTTTACCATCGATTTGGATGAGGTTTACGAAGAATGGAAGGCGCAAATCGAAAAATTCCTGTCATTCGGGCTGATCCCCACCCATTTGGACAGCCATCACCATATCCATTCCTTCGGAAATATTCCGGAAGTCTTTTTGACGCTGGCAAAGGAATATCGCTTGCCCGTCCGGGGCAATATGCCAAAGGATTGGATGGATACTGCGAGACAAAAGGGAATAAAAACGACCGATTATTTTTGTTATCAAATTGAAACCGTTTTAAAGGATCATACCCTTGAACAGCTATTCGAAAATTATGATTCGATAGAGATTATGACCCATCCGGCTTATCTGGATAAAAGTGTGATCGCAAACTCGTCCTATGCTTATCCGCGGGTGGATGAACTGGAAATGTTAATCCATCCGGAACTCGTCCGAAAGGTGAAATTCTTTACCGATATCAAACTAGCCACTTATCGAGATATCTAAAATCTATGCGGGATTCGGGAGGAGATCAACATGAAAAAATTTTTGCAAAGATTGGGAAAAAGTATGCTATTGCCAATTGTCGTGCTGCCGATCGCCGGGCTGCTCCTGCGGCTAACGGCTCCGGACATGCTGAATATTCCTTTGTTCCAGGCATCCGGGATCATTTTGAGCAACATGGATGTGATTATCGCCATTGGGATCGCCATCGGTTTCGCCAATACGAAAGATAAAGGCATCCCGGCTTTCACCGGCTATCTGGCCATCGTCGTCCTCAAAGAAGGCTTGCGGATCATGAATCCCGAATTGAATATGAGCGTTTTCGGGGGAATATTAGCCGGTCTGCTCGCGGCCTATATTTATAATCAATTTAAAGATACGAAACTCCCAAGCATGTTCGCCTTCTTCAGCGGAGAAAAATTCCCGATCACGATGATCGTCCTGGTGATGATCCCCGTCGCCGGCATTTCCGCATGGGTCTGGCCCTATGCGCAAAACGGCATCGATGCTTTCAGCCAAACCCTCGTGAAATTGGGGGCGGTCGGCATTTTCATTTTCGGATTTTTAAACCGGTTTTTGCTTCCTTTCGGTTTGCATCACGTCATCAATACGTATGTCTATTTCGGGCTCGGGGAGTACACGACGAAAACCGGCGAAGTCGTCAACGGAGAGATTACCCGCTTTTTAAACGGGGATCCGACGGCAGGATTTTTCATCGGCGGCTTCTTCGTGACCATGTTGTTCGGCATCCCGGCCATCGCCTTGGCCATTGCCCGCGCGGCAAAATACAAAAAAGCGGAGACAAAGGCATTAATGTCTTCCGGGGCGGCCACTTCCTTTGTAACCGGTATTACGGAGCCGATTGAGTTCACCTTCTTGTTCACATCGCCGCTGTTGTACTTTATCCATGCGGTCTACACGGGATTGGCCGGCGCCGTATTATATCTGCTTCATATCAGACACGGTTTTTCCTGGGGGGCCGGCGTCATCGACTACGTATTGAACCTGGGATTGTCTGACAACGGCTTAATGATCATTCCGGTTGGGATCTGCTTCTTCGTATTGTATTATTTGACGTTCTACTTCCTTATTAAAAAGAAAAATATTCCCGTCATGGGACAAGTTGAGGACAAAGTGTTCGCCGCGGACGCGGGGGAAGAAGAGCAGTCATTGAAACTGACCCATTCCAATTATGAATACATGGCCAGAAAAATTGTTCAATATATCGGCGGCAAAGAAAATATTGTTTCTTACGAAAACTGCATGACTCGAATCCGTTTGGAGCTGAAGGATACTTCCCTCATCGACGAAGAAAAAATTAAACAAACCGGGGCCCACGGTGTCATTAAAGTCAATGACCGTTTGGCGCAAATTGTCATCGGCCCCCAAGTCACAAACGTGATGAAAGAATTTGAAAAAATCGTGGAAGAATCATAAAGCCGGCGTTTGACGGAAAGGCAGGCACTTCACCATGTGGAGTGCCTGTTTTATTGGACGGGCCCATATATGGGATGCTTCGGCGGTGGAAATCCCTGTTCCCAAGGGGCTCGAGCAAGGCGGCATCCGGCAGGCGGCATTTCCCATCCTTTTTCTTCAAAAGCCGATTCTTTATTGTAGGGATGTTGTCATAGTGTTAATATGGGAAGGGAAAGGAATCTGGCAAATCCCGCGGCGCGGCCGTGAAATTTGTTTTTTCAAAATATTCTTTACTTAATTGGTTCCTCAACAAACGCTGCCTGGCCAATAGGAAAACTTCTTGCAGAGGAGTGGTGTTCATGCGACTGACGAAGGAGGAATTGGAGATTTTGGCGATCTTGGAGGAAAACCACCGCACGCCCGTTGAAACGATCGCCATGCAAGTCCAGACAACCCCAGAGAACGTGAAAAAAATCATTGAAAGATTGGAAAAGGAAAAGATCATCGTCAGCTATCCGGCCCTCATCGATTGGAACAAAATCGACGGCAAGGAGCATGTCGTCGCCATGATCGATGTCAAGGTCACGCCGAAACGGGGAGTCGGATTCGACGAAGTGGCCGAACGGATTTACCGCTACCCGGAGGTGACCTCCCTCTACCTCATGTCCGGGACTTATGATTTTTCGGTCACCGTGGAAGGGAAAAACTTGAAAGATATCGCCACCTTCGTTTCCGAAAAACTGGCGACGATCGAAAACGTGGTCTCGACTACCACCCATTTTTTGTTGAAAAAATATAAACATGACGGGGTCATCATCGAGGGAAAACAAGATAAGGACCGGAGAATGGTGATCACCCCATGAAAAATCCCGAAAGCTATCTGTCCGAAACAGCCGCCCGCCTGCGGCCGTCCGGCATCCGCAAATTTTTCGATCTGGCGAGCAATATGGAAGATGTGATTTCCTTGGGCGTCGGCGAACCGGATTTTGTCACGCCTTGGGGCATTCGGGAAGCCGCCATCGCTTCCTTGGAAGAAGGATATACTTCCTACACGGCGAATGCGGGACTCATCGAACTGAGGCGGGAGATCTCCGCCTACTTGCAGAAAAAAATCGGCGTCAAATACGATGCCGGACAAATCCTGGTCACCATCGGGGCCAGCCAGGCATTGGACCTTGCCTTCCGGGCGATGCTCAACCCGGGCGATGAAGTGCTGATCATCGAACCGGCTTTCGTTTCTTACGCCGCCCTCGTCACCTTGGCCGGCGGAAAACCGGTAACGATTCCCGCCCCCGCCGAAAACGGATTTAAAATCACGCCCGAACAACTGGAATCCGCCATCGGCCGCCGCACGAAGGGGATCTTAATCTGTTCGCCCAACAACCCGACCGGCACCTGCTTCAGCAAAGAGGAGCTGGCGGCCTTGGCCGAAGTCATCGAAAAACACGACTTAATCGTTTTTTCCGATGAAATTTACGGAGAATTGACTTACGACGGGGAATACGCGAGCATCGCCGCCATCGGCGGCATGAAAGAACGGACGATTGTGATCAGCGGCTTCTCCAAAGCCTTTGCGATGACGGGCTGGCGATTGGGGTATGCCGCCGGTCCGAAACCATGGATCCAGGCGATGCTGAAAATCCATCAATATGCGGCCATGTGCGCCCCCCATATGCTCCAGCACGGGGCGATGGAAGCCTTGCGGAACCATGAGGAAGACGTAAAAAAAATGCGCGACAGCTACCGGAGAAGGAGGAATTACCTCGTCGCCGCCCTGAACAAAATCGGTCTCGACTGCCATATGCCGGGGGGAGCCTTCTACGTCTTTCCCTCCATACAAAAAACCGGCCTGACTTCGGAGGCCTTCGCGGAAGAATTGCTCAAAAAGGAAAAAGTGGCCGTCGTTCCGGGGAACGCCTTCGGCGAAAGCGGGGAAGGATACATCCGGTGTTCCTACGCCACCTCCATGGAGCAGCTGCAGGAAGCCATCCGCCGCATCGAAAGATTCGTCGGAACCCTCCTGCCGGGGAAAAAAGGCGGGAACGAAGGGACGGCCAAGGCGGAATACATGAACGTCTGAGCGGGATCGATCCGGCCGCATGCCCGGGACCGGCCGCCGAAGCATGCAGAACCTTCAAGCCTCGGCAAAGCTTTCCGGGGCGCAGGCAAAAGCTGATGACGAGGCGGACCCAAAAATGGAAATTAAGACATCCCTGAACAATCCTCGGCTCCTGTCCCCGCTCCAAGCCGCATCCGGCCAAATCCGGCGGCGCCGGAAAAGGAACGGGCACAAAAAACGCGCAAAAAAAAGCCGGGTCCCTTGAACGCATGAACCGGGACCGGCTTCCAAACATTTCTCCCCTTCCGATGACGGGAAGCGGCGGGCTATAAAAATTCCCTTTTCACCGCGATATTCGCCCGCAAAAGAACTTGGGCCACATGCCTGTCCGGCGCCGCCGCGACTTCCCGGTAGGATCGGTCGATGTATAGATGTTTCGCCTCGGGAAACTCCCGTCTCAGCTTTTTTCTCAGCTTTTCCCCCGATTCGTCGGCATCGGTCAGGATAAACAGCTCCCTGCCGGGCAAGCGGTCCGTCCATTCGTCGATTTTTCCGATCCCGATGGTCCCGTTGGTGCAGATGACCTCCACCGGCTCGTCAACGACGGCGAGCACCTTCCTTTTGTCGGTCTTTCCTTCCACGACGATGACTTTCCATTCCGAATCCGTCATGCTGATCACCTTTTTTCATTCTTCCCCTGCGCCGGGCGGAAAAAACGCCGCCCGTTTCCCGCTGAAAGAAGAGCGCCTGAAGAAACAGGCGCCCGAACGGAGTTATTCTTTTTCGCTGATCCATTCACTGTATTCATCGGCCGATAAAAGCTTCTTCAGTTCGTCGGGATCGGAAGGTTCCACAACGATCATCCATGCCTTTTCGTAGGGGGACTCGTTGACAAATTCCGGATGGTCGCCCAGTTCTTCATTCACTTCGACCACTTTTCCGCTGACCGGCGCATACAATTCGGATACGGTTTTTACCGATTCCACGCTGCCGAACGGCTCACCGGCCTTGACTTCCGTTCCCGCTTCGGGAAGTTCGACGAAGACGATATCCCCCAGCTCCGATTGGGCAAAATCGGTGATGCCGACCCGGATCCGGCCTTCTTCCACCTTCACCCATTCATGTTCTTTCGTATAGAGAAAATCCTTCGGTGTTTCCATTTTCTCTTACCCCTCCACATCCGTATATCATCCTGAATTTTTTTCCTCTCATCCGCGGGAATTTGTATCCTGCGGCGGCCTTTGCATGCGAAATTGGAAATCCGGCCGCTCCGATGGACGGCCGTCCTACCCCTGCTCCGGGGATTTAAGGCAGCCAATGCTTTTCAAATTCCTCTTCCGAAAAGCCGACGGTCACCTGCGAACCGTCGGTAACGAGCGGCCGCTTTATCAGCATGCCGTCCGATGCCAGAAGATCCAGCAGCTCCGATTCGGAAGCCGTCTTCAATCGTTCCTTGACGCCCAGCTCCCGGTATTTTTGCCCGCTCGTGTTAAAGAATTTTTTCAATTCCAAACCGCTTTGCCTGTACAGTTTTTCCAACTCTTCGCGGGAAGGGGGATTTTCCGCGATGTGGACGGCCCGGTAATCCACCTGATGGTCGTCCAGCCATTTTTTGGCTTTCCGGCAAGTGGAACATTTCGGATACCAGTAGAACGTGACAGCCACAGGTTCATCACCTTCCGATACGTACTAAACCCATTATATCATTTCCGCGGGGAAAGCCAATATTCGATCGTCCGGCGGCCGCTCCTTTCCTGCTCAGGCGGATAAAAAGCGAGGGGGCGAAAATCCTTTAAGGAAACAGGAATAACGCCTCCCCGGCAAAAGAAAAAGGCCCGGACGAATCCGGGCGCCGGGACGGAAAGCTTCAAGCGATTTCCGCCTCGAAAACTTTCTTGTTCAGCCGTCCCAGAAGGTATGGAAGGCTTCACACGACGTATTTTTCCGCTTCGATGATCCGGTCCGCCGCCTCCCGTTTTTTCGGAATCACGTTGACGGGATCGCGGCGCGTCAATTTCCGTAAAGCGGAGAGCATCAACCGCTGCTGGTCGCCTTCGGATACGGCGAGCAAGGTTTCTTTCGCATCCAGTTCGAGCTTGTTAAAGGCTTCTTCGCAGAAGATTTCCGTATACAAAATCTTCTGTCTGCTCTTTTCCGGCCCCTCTTTGGCGATCGCCTTTTCCGTCCGCAGCAAGGCCGATTCCATGGCGTACACGCCGGAAACCATGTCGGCGAGATTGACCAGGATTTCCTGTTCCTTTTCCAGATCGTTGCCGAATCTTTGCGCGGCCAGCCCGGCGGCCATCAAGGTGATCTTCTTGGCGTTTGCCGTCAAATATTTCTGCAGGGCAAGGGGCTCGTTCGGGATCTCCCGGGGCGCAAGCATCATCAGCTCTTCCTGAAGCGCCTGGGCTTTTTCCAGGAGCGGGAGTTCGCCCCGCAATGCCCGCTTGAAGAACGTGCCGGGAACCAGCAGGCGGTTGATTTCATTCGTGCCTTCGAAAATCCGGTTGATCCGGGAATCCCGGTAGGCCCTTTCAATTTCGTAATCTTGCATAAAACCGTAACCGCCGTGGATCTGCACGCCCTCATCGACGACGTGATCCAGCGTTTCCGTGGCAAACACCTTGTTCAAGGAGCATTCGATGGCATATTCGGCGATGGCTTTGGCAATCTCTTTGCCGTCCTTGGCCTGTTCTTCGCTCAGGCTGCCCAGCCGTTGGTCGAAAAGGCCGACGGTCCGGTAAACGGAGCTCTCCGCGGCGTAAATCTCCGCGGCCAGCGTGCCGAATTTTTCCTTCGTCAAATGAAACTGGGCGATCGGCGTGTTAAATTGCCGGCGTTCTTTGGCATATTTGACGGTGATTTCAAAGGCGTGTTTCGCACCGCCGACGGCCCCGACGCCGAGTTTGTAGCGGCCGATGTTCAGGATATTGAAGGCGATGACGTGGCCGCGGCCCACTTCCCCGAGGAGGTTTTCGACGGGAACGGGGACGTCCTGCAAAATCAGCGTCCTTGTCGAAGAGCTTTTGATCCCCATCTTCTTTTCTTCCTGGCCGGTGGAAACCCCGGGGAAATCCCGTTCCACGATGAAGGCGGAAAACTTGTCGCCGTCCACCTTCGCATAAACGATGAACACATCGGCGAATCCGGCGTTGGTGATCCATTGTTTTTCCCCGTTTAAAATGTAATGGGTGCCGGCTTCGTTCAACTTGGCGGTCGTTTTCGCCCCGAGGGCGTCGGACCCCGATCCCGGTTCGGTCAGCGCATAGGCGGCGATCTTTTCGCCGGTGGCCAAGGCCGGCAAATATTTCCGCTTTTGCTCTTCCGTGCCGAACAGGACGATCGGCAGCGTGCCGATGCCCACATGGGCGCCGTGGGAGATGGAGAAGCCCCCCGCTTTGGACATTTTTTCGGCGATCAAGGCCGAACTGATTTTATCCAGCCCCAGTCCGCCGTAATCTTCCGGGATATCGGTGCCCAGGAGCCCCAATTCCCCGGCCTTTTTTAGAAGCTTTACGGAAAGGTCGAATTCGTGGTTCTCCAGCCTGTCCAGCACCGGCAGCACTTCCTGCTGGACAAAATCTTCCGTCGTTTTGGCGATCATATGGTGCTCCTCGGTAAAATCCTCCGGCGTGAACACCTGTTCCGGCTTGATTTCGTCGATTAAAAAGCTTCCGCCCTTCACGGCTTGATCCGTTTGATTCGCCATAAATATTCCTCCCCCTTGTTTTTCGTATTAATCCAATAACTCGAAAACTCCCGCTGCGCCCATCCCCCCGCCGATGCACATCGTCACGATGCCGAATTGGACGTTCCGCCTTCTCATTTCGTGGATCAGCGTCAGCGTCAATTTCGTCCCCGTGCATCCGAGGGGATGGCCCAAAGCGATGGCCCCGCCGTTTACGTTGACGATCTCTTCATCGAGGCCGAGTTCCCGGATAACCTGGATGGATTGGGAAGCAAAGGCTTCGTTCAGTTCGATCAGCCCGATGTCTTCCAGCTCCAATCCGGCCAGTTTCAGCGCCTTCGGCACGGCCTCCACCGGGCCGATGCCCATGATTTCCGGACGCACCCCGGCGACGGCGAAGGAGCGGAATTTGGCCAGGGGCTTCAGCCCCTCCGCCTCCGCCTTTTCCCGATCCATCAACAACACGGCCGCCGCTCCGTCGCTCATCTGCGACGAGTTCCCCGCCGTCACCGTCCCGTTGACGGAAAAGACGGGCTTTAATTGGGAAAGGACCTCCACGTTCGTCTCCGGCCTGACCCCTTCGTCCTGGGCAAAGGTGACCGTTTTTTCCACCAGCTTGTTGTTTTCCACGGTCCGGACCGGGACTTCCACGGGGACGATCTCTTCGTTGAACTTCCCTTCCCGAATCGCCCGGGCGGCCCTTTGATGGCTTCTTGCCGCAAATTCATCCTGGTCCCTTCTGGTCACGCCGAACCGCTTCGCCACTTCTTCGGCGGTATGCCCCATGCTCATATAATACTCGGGCGCTTCTTCGGCGAGCCGGGCATTCGGGCGCACGACATGCCCCATCATCGGGACGAGGCTCATCGATTCGACGCCTCCCGCGAGGACCGCCTCGGCGTGGCCGAGCATGATCCGTTCGGCCCCGTAGGCGATCGATTGCAAACCCGAGGAGCAATACCGGTTGATGGTAATGGCCGGAACGGTATGGGGAAGGCCGGCCAGCGCCCCTATGTTTCTGGCGATATTCAAACCTTGTTCCGCCTCCGGCATGGCGCAGCCGATGATCAAATCATCGATCGGGCCGTCGTAGTCTCCGGCCCTTTTCAGCGTTTCCTTTACGACAAGGGCGCCCAAATCGTCGGGCCGCATGTTTTTCAGCGCGCCCTTCCTCGCCTTGCCGACGGGCGTTCTTGCCCCGCTGACAATCACAGCTTCCTTCATATTTCTCCTCCCCTTTGCGGATCGATAGAATCGTAGCCCGAAAAAGAGACGGATCGCGCCGGCGAGACCGGTGCCGCAGGATGCTCCGGCCGGAAGGCCGGATCCGTCCTCCCGCTTTCCCGGCCGATGAAAGCCCTTTCGGAAATGCCGCGCCGTTTCTTTCCGGGTCTTGTCTTCAGTTTCTCAACGGTTTGCCTTTCAATAACATATGCTGCATTCTTTCTTGGGTTTTCGGTTCGCCGATCAGGCTCAAAAAAGCTTCCCTTTCCAGATCGAGCAAATATTGTTCGTCCACTTCCGTACCGAACGGGACTTTCCCTCCGGCGAGGACATAGGCCAATTTTTTGGCGATTTTCAGATCGTGGTCGGAAATGTAGCCGGAGCGGTGCATCGTTTGCGCCGCCAACAGCATCGCCGCATAGCCCGTTTCCCCGGCGACGGGAATCTTTTTGCGGGGTTTCGGGCGGAATCCCTTCTCATATAGCTCCAGCACCTTTTGTTTCGCGTCGTAAAGCAGATGGTCGGGATTCACGCTGATCGAATCTTCCGGCGACAGGAAGCCGTTTTCCCTCGCTTCCTCGGCGGAAGCGGACACTTTGGCCATGGCGACCGTTTCAAAAACTTTCATCACCACTTCCTGCAAATCGACTTTGATCCCTTGGGGCAGGCGTTCCAGATGCTTCACGTACAATTCTTTGCTGCCGCCCCCGCCGGGAATCAGGCCGACCCCCACTTCCACAAGACCGATGTAAGTTTCCATCGAAGCCTGAATCCTTGGCGCGTGGAGGCAGACTTCCGCTCCTCCTCCCAAGGTCATGTTGAAGGGAGCGGCAACCACCGGTTTTCGGGCGTATTTGATCCGCAGCATCGCCTGCTGGAATTGGCGGACGACAAGATCCAGCTCATCGAAGTTTTCGTCCTGCGCCTCCATCAGCATTAAGGCGATATTGGCCCCGACGCAGAAATTTTTTCCCTGGTTGCCGATGACCAATCCTTTGAAATTTTTTTCCGCTTCCTCGACGGCGGCATTGATCATCTGGATGATATCCATGCCGATGGCGTTGTTCGGCGAATGGAACTCCAGGAGGGCAACGTCATCCCCGAGGTCGATCAAGCTCGCCCCGGCGTTTTTCTTGATGACGCCGTGTTCCTCCTTCCACAATTTCAAATGGATCGTCTTTTTATTCTCCCGGACCTCCTTGTATTCCCCTTGATGGTAATAATACACCTTGCCCTTTTCCGTTTTATAGAAGGATTTGAACCCTTTGGCGAGCATTTCCTTGACCCAGCCGGGAACGGCATAGCCTTCCTTCTCCATCCGCTCGACGGATTTTTCCAGGCCGATGGCGTCCCAGGATTCGAAGGGCCCCAGTTCCCAGCCGAACCCCCATTTCATCGCCTGGTCGACGGCCACCAGATCGTCGGCAATGGCGTAGGCCCGTTCGGCGGCATAGATCAGGGTCGGGGCGAAGATGTTCCAAAGCAATCGTCCCGCCCGGTCGTCCGCATAAACCAATGCCTTCAATTTATTTTTCGCGCCCCTCTGCTGCTTCGCCGCTTCGGTTGAAGCCGTTTTCAATTTTTTCCGCGGGACGTAATCCATCGCCCGGATGTCCAATTCAAAAATTTCTTTTCCCTTCTTCAGGTAAAAGCCTTGCCCGCTTTTTGCGCCGAGCCAGCCCTTTTCCAACATTTTTAAAACGAAGTCCGGGACCTTGAAGACTTCCTTTTCTTCCCCTTCCACCTGGTGGTAGACGTTGTTGGCCACGTGGACGAAGGTGTCCAAGCCGACCACATCCAGGGTCCGGAAGGTGGCGCTTTTCGGTCTTCCGATCAAAGGTCCGGTCACCGAATCCACTTCCCCGATGGAATACCCCCCTTTCACCATCTCCCGGACGGTAACGAGCAATCCGTATGTGCCGATCCGGTTGGCGATGAAGTTGGGCGTGTCTTTGGCAATGACGACGCCCTTCCCCAAGACGTCTTCCGCGAAGGTTTTCATGGTTTCGGTCACTTCCGGATCGGTCTCCTCCGCCGGAATGATTTCCAGCAGCTTCAAATAGCGGGGCGGATTAAAGAAGTGGGTCCCCAAAAAATGCCTTTTGAAATCTTCCGAACGGCCTTCCGCCATCTGTCGGACGGATATCCCCGAGGTGTTGGAGCTGACGATGGATCCCGGGCGGCGATAACGGTCGACCTTTTCGAATACCGATCTTTTCACTTCCAAATTTTCCACGACCGCTTCGATGATCCAGTCGGCTTCCCGGATGCGGGGCAGATCGTCCTCCAAGTTCCCCGCTTCAATGAGCTCCAAATTTTCCTTTTTCGTTAAAGGAGCCGGCTTTTGTTTCAGCAGTTTGGCTTTGTTCGTTTCCGCGATCCGGTTGCGGACCGCCTTATCCTGCAAGGTCAGCCCCTTCTCTTTTTCTTCCGGCGTCAAGTCTTTCGGGACGATATCGAGCAGCAATACCGGTATTCCGACATTGGCCAAATGGGCGGCGATTCCTGACCCCATCACGCCGGATCCGATCACGCAGGCTTTCCGGATCTTTCGTACCATGGTTTCTCCTCCCCTTCGCATTTGAATGAACGCTCATTCATTCAGGCTGAAAAAAATAAAATCCGTCTTATTTTAAATATATAAAAGATTTTCCCTGTTCGCAATATCGGAAAAAGGAAAAAACTTCACCGAACCAGCGCACGGTTGCGGTGAAGCGGATCAAAAAATATCGCCTTTCTGCCGTTTTTCATCTTTTAAATATTCCCTTCAGCACGAACCATACGTTGGCCGGGCGTTCGGCCAAACGGCGCATGAAATATCCGTACCAATCGGTCCCGTAAGGCACGTACACCCGCATCGTGTAGCCTTCCCGGGCCAGCTCCAGCTGCTTTTCGTTCCGGATGCCGTAAAGCATTTGAAACTCAAAACGGTCCTTCGGGATATTTAATTCCTTCACCAAATTTTTGGTATATTCGATGATTTGGTCGTCATGGGTGGCGACGGCGGTGTAATTGCCGTTTTCCATATTCATCCGGATGATCTTTTTAAAGTTTTCATCCACGTCCTTTTTTAAAGGAAAAGCGACTTCTTCCGGTTCTTTGTACGCGCCCTTGACGAGCCTTAACACCGGAGAATAGGCGTTCAAATTCTCAAGATCGTGTTCCGTCCGATACAGATAGGCCTGCAATACCGTGCCCACATTGTCGTATTTTTCCCTCAGCTTCTTATAAATGGTCAACGTTTTTTCGCAGCGGGTATGGTCCTCCATGTCGATGGTGACGAAAACATCGTGTTCCTTCGCCTTATCCAAAATCCTCGTCATGTTGCGGAAGACGACATCATCGGAAATGTCCAGGCCCATGGAGGTTAATTTTACGGACAATTGGGCGTTCAATTTCTCCTCGCCGATCCTTTCCACCGTTTCCACGCAATGGTCCGCCATTTCGTTGGCTTCCCGTTCATTTTCCACAAACTCCCCCAAATAATCGACGGTAACCGCCAAGCCGTCTTCATTCAGCTTTTTGATCACGCGGACCGCCTCGTCGAGGGTTTCGCCGGCGACAAAGCGCTGTGCGCCCAAGTGCAAGCCATATTTGCGGGCAAGCCTCGTTAAAAATTTATTGGTGGACAAAAATTGAAAAAAATTCTTCATCAATTTTTCCATTTGCATGCCCCCTAAACAGAAAAAAATGATGTTGTTTTTTGTTTTGTACCGGCACTTTCCGAATACCCAATAAATAATTTTATCATTCTTTGCCATAAAAACCATATACAGTTTTCACCAAACCTTCCCAAATTCTTCCGGATCCTCCCCTTTTGCGGAAAAAGCGGGAAAAGAGGGAAAAGATAGGGACAAACCTTGAAATCGGGGGAGCCAAGCGGCAGCGTGGCGGCCGGAAAAAGGGCTTCTTTTCGCGGTGTTTTTCGCTTGCGGGAGGGTGCGGGAGATATGCCTGCCTTATTTTCAGAAAGAGCGTCACCGCGTTGACCATCTTTCCCCCGAAGTACCCGGGTGTTTAGCAAATTTCCGAAAAGAAAGTGCTTTGCAACAGGGGCTGCGGTACCCTCTATTCCGGGTGTTTCTTTCTTCTTCCGGGAATGGTATACTTTCTAAAAGAGGATTAGGCCTAATCATGGGGAGGGCAAAAGATTGGCGAAATCGAAACTGCAATTTTGGACGGTGCAAATCTTATTAACCGTCGGAATCATCTATTTATGCACGAAAATCTCTTTTCTATTCGAACCGATTTTCATTTTTTTCTCGACCTTGTTTTTCCCCATTTTAATTTCCGGGTTTCTGTTTTTTATTTTTAACCCGATCGTCACCTTCGCGGAAAAATTCAAAATCCCGAGAACCGCGGGGATTTTGGGAATCTATGTGGCCTTTATCGGGCTCATCGCCCTGGTCATCGCCTTCGTCGGGCCGATTTTGTCAAAACAGATCGCCGAGTTTTTCAAAGATATCCCGAGGTACGTCAGGGAAATCCAACGTCTGACGGTTCTCATCGCCGATTCGGAAGCCTTCCGATGGCTTCAGTCCCAAGAATATTTTTCCATCGAAAAGATCGGGGAGACCTTCTCCGCCTTTATTACCGATCTCCCCGTCAAGTTTACGGCGGGCATCGCCAACATCGTCGGGATCATCACGAATATCGCCTTGACGACCGTCACCGTTCCGTTCCTCCTGTTTTACATGCTGAAGGACGGAAGGAAGATGCCCCGGCTGATCGTCCGGATTTTGCCGGCAAACTACCGGGACGAGGGGCTCGCCATCTTAAAAGATCTGACGAAAACTTTGTCCGCCTACATCCAGGGGATCGTCACCGTCTCCTTGATCGTCGGGACGCTGTCTTTCATCGGTTTTATGATCATCGGGCTGCCCTATTCCCTGCTGCTGGCCTCCATTGTGGCGGTGACCAACATCATTCCCTACGTCGGTCCCTTTCTCGGGGCGACACCCGCGGTGATCATCGGCCTGTTCCATTCCCCGATGATGGCCTTGCTGGCGGTTGTCGTGATCGTCGTCGCCCAGCAGATCGACAGCAATTTGCTGTCCCCGCTCATCATCGGCAAGCAATTGGAAACCCATCCGGCAACGATCATCATCCTTTTGCTGGTGGCGGGGAATCTGGCGGGCATCCTCGGCATGATTTTGGCCGTGCCCGTCTACGCCGTCCTGAAAACCATCACCTTGAATATCATCCGGCTCTACCGGCTGTACCGGCAGCACCAGCTGGCTTCGGATAAGCTGGAAATATAAGGCCGGAGGCGGCCAAGTTGGGAGCGCAGTCAGTGCTCGTATTTTCGAAGGAATGCGTCTGGAGATGTAAGGCAGGAGGCGGCCAGGGGGCGGTTTTCCCGGCCGGGCTGTTTTTCTGCGGGGAACACCGGAACACCTTCGTCGCCGGTCCGCTTCACAATTTTAAGGCCTCGGCGGGAAGGCTGCGGATGAAAACCGGATGGAAGGCGGAAGAGCGCATCCCTATTCCGAAAAGGGCGGCCCGTCCGCTCCGGGATGCGGGAGCGGAAAGGTTCTCCCAAGCCGGGCCGGGTTCCGGCGGGGCACAAGGAAGGAAATCGGCTCGGGCGATTCCGGATGAAAACCCGCCGCGCCAGGATATCCGGGCGCAAAGCCGGGTAGCGGGCCCGCATGGCCCGGTCCCGCCTCTTATCATCCTTGGGGAAGGATGCCGATCCCGCTTCATCAAGTGAAAAATGTTTCCGCCGCGGGGACGGCGCCATCGTATGCCTGCGGCCCGGGAAAAACACATCGGTGATCCCCCTGCAGCATCGGTATCTCCCCCGCGGCAGACGGCGACCGGCTGAACTGCGCCCGCAAAAAATCGGGCCGCCTGACTCCGGCAAGGGGCAGGCACGCCCGGTTTTCCTATGTTCCTGAGGAAGGAAAATTTTACCGTTTGTAAACGGCCGTTTTTTTAAAATATGGATTCCCTTTTATTCAGCGCGCAGGGGACCGACGGTTCTCTTATCTTTGCGGAACCCTGCCGAACGGGGAACCCCTTCCCCCGTTGCGGGCCTCAAACCGTCAGCGATCCCTTTTGCTTTTCAACAAGTCCTTTCCGGATATGCCCGGTTGGGTCATTTCAAAGGGATCCAAAATTTTGTTGATCTCCTCTTCCTTCAAAATTCCCTTTTCGATGCACAGGCTTTTGACGGATTTTCCCGTTTCCAGCGCCTCCCGGGCAATGGCCGAAGCCGTCTCATAGCCCACGTGGGGGTTGATGGCCGTCACAATGCCGATGCTTTTTTCCACATATTCTTTCATCTTCGCTTCATTCGCCCGAATGCCGTCCAGGCAATACTTCCGGAACACGGTAAATACGTTCGTCATCATTTCAATGGATTGCAGCAGATTGAAAACAAGCACCGGTTCCATCACGTTCAGCTCAAACTGTCCGGCTTCGGAAGCCAAACAAATCGTATGGTCGTTGCCGATCACCTGGAACGCCACCTGGTTGACGACTTCGGCCATGACCGGGTTCACCTTCCCCGGCATGATGGAAGAACCCGGCTGCCGCGGGGGCAGGATCAATTCCCCCAATCCCGCCCGCGGTCCGGAAGCCATCAGCCTCAAATCGTTGGCGATTTTCGACATGTTGATCATGCAGCCCTTCAAAGCCGAGGAAACTTCCACATAAGCGTCCGTATTCTGCGTCGCATCGACCAAATGATCAGCTCTCCTCAACGGCAGCCCGCTGTTTTCCCTGAGAAACTCGAGGACTTTTTCCATGTAGACCGGGTCGGCGTTCAACCCGGTGCCGACCGCCGTCGCGCCGATGTTCACTTCGTAAAGATGCTGGCGGGACGTGCGGATGCGGCCCATATCCCGTTCCAGCACCCGCGCGTACGCCTCAAATTCCTGCCCGAGCCGGATGGGCACCGCATCCTGCAGATGGGTTCGCCCGATCTTCAGTATATATTTGAATTCATCGGCTTTACGGTAGAAAGACTTCGTCAATTGCTCCAACGCATCGAGCAGCTTTTCCAGCTTCTGCAAAACCGCGATATGGATGGCGGTCGGAAAAACGTCATTCGTCGATTGGGACATGTTGACGTGGCTGTTCGGACTGACCGTCCGGTAATCTCCTTTTTCCTTTCCCAAAATTTCCAGGGCCCGGTTGGCGATCACCTCATTGGCGTTCATGTTGATCGACGTGCCGGCGCCCCCCTGGATCGGGTCGACGATAAATTGGTCATGCCACTTCCCGGCAATAATCTCCTCCGCCGCCCGGATGATCGCGTCGGCAACGGGCGGCGAAAGTTGGCCGATGGCCAGATTGGCCTGGGCCGCCGATTTTTTGACGATCGCCAGCGCCGTGATCAAACTTTTATCCAGCTTTTGCCCGGTAATCGGAAAATTTTCCACCGCCCTCAATGTTTGGATCCCGTAGTAGGCATCCTTCGGAACGTCCTTTTCCCCCAAAAAATCCCTCTCCGTCCGAAAATCCTTCGATGGCAATTTTTTCACTCCTGATCCATTCTTTTTCCCGAATTTCCAATGATATTATAAATCTTTTGCACAAATCTTTCATCGGATGCTCACCGGGTCCGTACCGTTCCGGTCCGTCAACCGCCTGCAAGTTTCCGACTCCGCCGCCACCGTTGCCATCCTTGCAGACGATGTCCGAAAGACGGAACGCCTCCAAAGGATATTCTTCGGCCCGGCCGGCGGTGCGGTTTGCTGTCCATTTTTCAACGGTTTTTATATAATGGGGTTGAATCCTATCCATAAGGATGTGGCAACATGGGTCTTTTTTCCAAAAAAAATAAGCCGGGGAAACTATATTTTTGCACCAATAATTTAAACCGCTTTTATGACGATGACGCCTTCGACCGCCTGGAAGGCTTCGTCGACGGACACGGGCTGAAGGTGCGGGAGATGGACTGCTTGAGCTATTGCGAAGAATGCGAGTGCTCTCCCTATGCCCTCTTCAATAGGGAATTTATCGCCGCGGACACCCCCGATGAACTGATCGAAAAATTGAAGCGGCGTTTGTCCGAGGCCTGATACCTTCCGGCTTTTCCCGGGCCGGGGCAAGATGCAAAAGGGAAACCGACGGAAAAGCGGGGGTTTTACCGGGTTGCTCCCGCCGAATGGTCCCGGGCCTCCGCTTCCGCAAAAAATGCCCGTTTTGCCGGATGATAGACCATCCAAGCCAGCAATAGGCCGATGGACAAACAGACGAAGGAAGCCAGGACGATGCTGGAACGCAGCGGGAAAAGATCCCCGGTAAAGCCGATCAGCAGGATGAACAAGATTTGCAAAAGGCTCTGAAACAGCCCATAGATGCTGGAAATCCGGCCCATCATCTCCTGGGGGAAATGATTTTGAAAGAACGTGAGAACGCCCGTGCCGGAAAAGGCGTTAAAAAACCCGAGCAGCAAAAATCCCGCCGAAATCGCAAGAAAGGAATAGGAAAAGGCATAAATGATATAACCGGCGGCCACCAGCAGATGCCCGACGGCGATCATCGTCCGCACCGAGATTTTTTGGGCGGTGCGGGAAAGGACCATCGAGCCGGCGACGTAACCGATCCCCGTCACGCTGATGAGCAGCCCGTATTCGCTTTCCGAAAGGCCCACCACTTTTCGGGCAAACACCACTTCCTGGGCATCCATCCCCAAAGCGATAATCATAAAGAACTGGGCAAGAAAGTAAACGGTGACGATGTACGGATGGTTCCTGCTGAAGCGGAGCACCTTTCCCCAGTCCTCCGCGAAAACGCGGAAATGGATCTTCCGTTTTTCCGCTTTTGGTCCGTCCAAGTCCGGCAGGAAGAAAAAAACGAGAGCGGAACAGGCAAAGGAGACGGCGTTCAGCAGGATGGCCGCCTCGGGGGTGCTGATCAGCAAAAGCATGCCGGATATGGCGGGGCCGATCAGAAAGGCGCCTGACGTCACGAGACTGCGGCAGGCATTAAATTTTTTCCGGTCTTCCGCCGGGACCAATTTGGTGATGTATGTAATCGAAGCCGGGTTGAAGAAGGCTTTGGCGACGGCCAATAAAAACAGGATCCCATAAATCAGCCAGACGGATTCCAGCAAGGGAATCGCGGCCGTTAAAACGGCGCGGAAAAGATCGGTTGCGATCAAGAGCCGGCGTTTGTTGAAACGGTCGATGAACGTGCCGGACCAAAATTGGGTGAGGATGGCGGCCAGCGGACTCATGATCCATAACCCGGCCACCGCCGCCGCGGAATCGGTCAGCCGCAAAATGAATACATTGATGGCCACCAGATAGATGAAATCGCCGAAGGTCGATGTCCCCAGCCCGATGAAAAGCAGCCACTGTTTTTTCCTCTCTCCCATCCCGTCATCTTCCGTTCTCCCAATCATTCCATCCGAACCGCATGCGAAACGAGCCATAAAGCTTCCGGAGAGCAAAAAAAATCCCAACCGGGTTCCCAAATCGGATTTGCATCCAGCATCCGCTCTTTCGGCGCAAAAAGCGAAAGCTCAATCGCCCGGTTGGTCTTCTTCCGGCTGCTCCAATTTTTTTCTCCTTTCGATCCGGTCCTCTTCTTGAAGAAAGCGGACAAAGTTTTCCATGGCCAAAGCCGGTTTTTCCTTGATCCGCCGAATATAGCGGGTCTTCACTTCCTCGGAAACCGACCGGCTTTTGGTGATCCGTTCCACCATGTATTGCATGCCGATTTTTTCAATTTCTTTTTTGTTCAGCCTCGTTTCCTTCCACAGCGCCAGCCCAAGGGCGCCAAGGACGGAATAGACGAAGAGCAGCCCGTAATCCCGGCCCCCGTCGGGAATGAAAAACAGGAGGTAAACGATGTTCAAAAAGGAAATCCCGATCAGCGGAAACGTCCAAAACATGTATTTCGACGTTTTCCTGGCCAGGGGAAAGATTAATTTTTGGATTTGCTCCAATTCCTTCCGGATATACTCGGGAAAACTGTTCGCCAAAAAATTGTCCAAACTTCATCATCCCTCATCAAAAATTCCTTGGAACACTTCCGTCCCTATGAAAAAAGACCTTCCTCTTCCGCCAGGTAAGGTCTTGCCAACAACCGAATCTGTTGCCGGCAAAGCCGGGAGTAGAACGCTCCGTTATGACGACTTTGCCGTGAATGATACTCCCCTGTCCGCTGTGAATGATGAATGGCCGGGTCATTTTTTGAAAAAACCGGTGACGTCGGATCCCATCCTGCCAAAGCGCCCGGAAACCGATCCCTTACCGCTTTCTTGATGGAGACGGTGGGAGTCGAACTAGACCTTACCCGATATTGAATTATCAAGGTTTTCAAGTTAAGTAAAAATTAAAAATGCAAAATCCGTGCAAAATTTTTTTTAGCTTAGATATTCCGGTTTCGGAATATCTTTTTTTATGCAAAATTTCACCCCCATCTTATTTAAATCAATTTTATCTTTTCGAGAAAAATTCCGCAACGTATATACAACCATCCCCTTCCCCAGGGATGTCTTTTTTTCTTTGAACCCCCTTCCCGGATCCCGGGAAATGTTGTACTATTGAGATGAAAGTTTTGCCAAAAAGGGGAGAATAAAAATGGCGGCATTTTTCGGAGTAATCGGACTTGTGGCTGTCATTTTTGGAGTCATTTTATTTATCGTTGGGATATTTTCAAAAAAAATAAGGAAAAGTCACGGCGCAATTTTGGCTGCACTCGGTTTAGTTTTATTTATCATTTCAGTATCAACAGACATAAACGCCGAACAGAAGGAAAAAGAGAAACTTTCTTCTATGACGGTAACCGAGCGAATTGAGTACAATATTAAAAAGAAACTGGGTGAAAAAACAAATTTTGATAAAAACAGAGTGGTCTCAATCGAGGAAAAGAATGGATATGTTCAACTTGTATTGAATGCTGATGAGGGGACAGACAAAAAAGGAACGGTTCTGGGAATACTTGCCGATGCAAAGGAAGTTTTCCCGATCGTCTTCAAAGAAATTGGCGTTGAAAAAGCGTTAGTCACATTCCGCCTTACCTTTGTTGACCAATACGGTAAGGAAAAAGATGATGATGCTATAAGAATCGTTCTTACGAAACCGACAAACGAAAAAATCGAATGGAGAAATTTTGAAGAAGAAAATTTTGCAAGCGTTGCTGATAGTTTCTATATACACCCTGGATTAAACGATTAGCACGGCTCCGCCGTGCTTTTTTATTTATCCTCTACCTCCACCTCAATGATATTTTCAAATTTCACACGTTTTAGACCCCCGTTTTCATCTTGAAGACGAACCTCTTTCTGAATGGGATCCAAGCGATACACAAAACCACGAACTTCCTCCTCAAAACCATCATTCCAAACTTTGAAAACGATCAGCTGACGGGCCTCGGCTGCGTATTGGATTTTCAATTCGAATTCCTGGACCATATATTCGTCGATGATTGGCTTCTGGACGAAATCGTCATGGTCCAATTCCTTCATCATTTCTACATGCTCCGGAAGCATGAATGCAGTCCATTTCTTTAGACCGCGATCCTTCAAGCTCATGGTTTCCCTCCGAACCGAACGTTTGTTCTTATTATATCGTATTGCCGCTAAAAATCTCAAAAAATTTTTCGAAAATGTATTGACATGTAATTACATGTAATGCTAAAATGGAGACGAAGATAAGGAAAGGAAAAGGAGGAAATGAAGTGAAAAAGATCGCCGAATTTGTTAAAGATGTGAAAGGAAAGAAAGTGACTTTCAAGGCTTTGCTCGATGGTAAAACAATCGTTCTGGATGTGAATGGTATCCAAGGCGCCGCAAACGTCGGCAAACATCCGCAACACGGCTGGTACTATCAAACATTTTCTCCGGATATTTTGAAAACACTGGGGGTGAAAGCCAATCTCGCAAGTATCGTCCATGAATCTGCGGAGTTAGCTAAAAGAATGAAAGAAGCAGCGGAACAAGAAGAAAAACAAAAAGAACTCGAACAAATCGAAAAAGATTTCGAAGCTCTTTCTGATGGTTCCGAAATCAAACTGGTTTGGGGAACCAGCCACACAGTGGTTGTTACCGAAGGGAGCAAGGCATACAAACACAAATATTTCGAAGAAACCAGCGCGGCCATTCATAAACTGAGCAGCCAAGACATCCAAAACATCATCGGCCGGAAGGCAAACGAAGTTGATCACGGCGACTATGAAATTTCGTATACCTTCATTCTTTCTTTCGCGGAATATAAAAAAGTTGCTGCAGAAGCCATGAGGAGAAAAGAGGAAAAAGAACAAGCCAAAAAGGAAAGAGATGAGCAACGCCGGAAGGAAATTGAAGCGAAATTTGAGGAAGCCAAGAAAACTGGAAAGCCGGTAGAAATCTCCCGGTGGACGGAAGAATGTAGCGATCCAGAAGAAGAGTGCGATCTTGACATTGTTGTGGAATACGCGATGCCGGACGGATCGACGAAAGTTGAGCGGCATCATACATGGTAGAAGAGCCGCCCAACAGGGCGACTCTCTCCCACTCCGGTCAGATAATAATACAAAAGATTTTAATAAATTAATTTTATATCCCACAATGTTCAAATATCTGACCGGAGTATAACACAATGAAGGGAGAAAGTCAAATGAGAAAGAAACAACGACAATTCAGGATTGATCCTGATTTGCTTGAAAGATTCGATCGAATAAATGAAAAACTTTCAATCAACGGAAGCGAAGTAATTCGGAGATTAATCAAAGAATATGTCGAACAAAAAGAAAAAGAATTAGGACGGGTTGCCGAGGTTGAAGGCGCCAACCAGACTAAAAGAAATAAGGGGGAATGAAAATGAAAAAAATAAAAGTCGGAAAAATCATCTACACTTTCACTGACGAGAATTTCCCCGATGATCGGTATGTCGTCGGGGAAGCACAAGGGAAGTATTTCTTCTCCTGGGGGAAATATCCAGAAAATGGGATGGTCCCGTGCGAAGATGTTGCGGAACGTGGAGCGGGCATTCGTTGGTACGATCTTCTCTCCGAATTACGGAGGGAAGAATTAAGGGATTTTGGGGAGTGGCGGGTTTTCGAAGAAACTGAAACCCACGGATACCGATTCGCCATTCTCGTCAACGATTTGACTATGGATGCCGCTTGGGCGTTGTGGAACGAGGAACGGGGAGGTTGGGATACGGACTTTTCGATACCACGGTCTGATGATGAAGAGTATTGGTCTCTGTCGGAGTATTTAGATTCTGAAAAGGTTCGGGCTCTCGGTTATCGGTTCGAAGACGAACCGAGTTTCGTAGAAGTTGATGAGGTCGTAGAATCCTTCGACGATTCCACGAAAAACTTGCGACTCCTCCGCCATGGTTCGGAATATGCGATTGCATGGGGACCATTGTTCCCCACAGCAAAAGAAGTACCGCATTCTGATGTATTCACTTCGGAATCCGGAATCGAATGGTTCCGGAACAGAGAAGAGGCAAAAGAAAACATCGAACGCCTGAAACGTCTTATTTGATTGGAAACAACGGCCTCCCCGCAGCCGGAATGCGGGGAATTAAAAAAATAAGGGAGGAATCAATCATGATTAAAGATACTTTTAAAAAACTGGAAAAACTTAATTTTGATGAACTATGGGATCATTTTGACGTAAATTATCTACATCCAGAAGAACTAAACAAAATCGAGTCAATACCTGTCGAACTTATTAACCATCATGTTAAAAAAGACTATCGGGATACTCTAACGCCTGAAACTCTGAAAGGCTATGTCGTTGCTGAAGGATGGTTCGACAACATGATCGAGGGAATACCCGGACGCTACGGTATTTCTAAACTGCAATACAGTATCCACTTCGGCAGGCCCATCTATCTGGATGGGTATGCCAATCGAAATAATGGAATGAAGTTGTATTTTGTCCCAATTTTAACCTACAAGATGAAAATGGAAGAAGAATGGAATGTTCAATTCAGAATTAAAATAGTTGACGGGCGTTTGTTCGTGGATTGGGTTCCAGTCCAGAACCCAATCCCAGTAAAATAGGCTGAGAGGGCAGCGGGGCCCTCTCTAAATAAAAAAAGAGGGGATTCGCTCCCCTCTTTTATTTTATTCTAATTTTTTGACCCGGATAAATCAAATCCGGGTTTTTGATTTTATTTAGGCTTACCAACTTATTTACAGTCGTTCCATATTTTTTGGCGATCCCCCAAAGCGTATCCCCTTTTTTGACCGTGTGGTATTTCGGATCCGGCGCCGGCTTATTGGCGGCCGCCTTCCCGGGGATCTTCAGCTTTTGTCCGGGATAGATTAGGTCGGGGTTTTTGATTTTGTTTAGTTTCACAAGTTCGTCTACAGTCGTTTTATATTTTTGAGCGATTTTCCAGAGGGAATCGCCCTTTTTGACTGTGTATGTGGAATATGCCGGTTTTGGAGCGGGTTTCGGCGCCGACTTCGGTTTCGGCTGCGGCTTGGCTTCGACCTTTTCCCCCGTGAACCAAGCAAGATCCTTGTCGCCAATGAGCATATTCAGATCCAGATCACCGTCATACCCCGGAACCCGGCCGACACTTGTATATTGCCAAATGTCGCAGGGGAAATCCGGCTTTTTGTCGGGTTTGCCGTTGTTTGCACCATACCGCGGAATCCATACCGCATCCACTTCGTCAAGATTGAGATTGAAAGATTTGTAGAGGTGGTGCGCAATATAGATTCCGATTTTCTTTGCGCCCAATTGTCGGAGCTTGGCTACATATGCGGACACACCAGCCCGCATATCTTCCATCGACTTTTCTTCGACGTCGAGAAACCAAAACGTTGGCTCGACGGCTTCAAGCGTGCGTTTGAAAAAGTCCTCTGCTTCTTTCTGCATGTCAGCTATAGAAACCCCACGAACCCATGCATATGCCGCAGTCGGGACGCCTCTTTTGTGCAGTTCGGCGTGGTGAGTCTTGTAGTGCCGGTCGATGGTATTTGAGCCATACTGCGTTCTGATGATCGCCCAATCGAGATGTTTTGCGAAAGTATCATAGTCAATTCGCTTCGGGTCTTGATGATGGGAGAGATCGACGATATAGCCCATTATTTGGCTTCTCCTTTCCCCTTCAAGATTTCAACCGCATTTTTCAAAACTTCCGGTATCGGCAACCCAGCCCTTCCGGCATTTTCGATAATCGACAGCAGCTCATTCGCAAGGTAGAAAAAGATCACCGCATCACGGAAAATGTCATTGTTCCCACCGAGCGCCTCATCGAGAAGATGGGCCACGGCGACCAGCACAAAGATCAAAATCTTCTTTGCAATCCCCTTGAACCCGACTTCCGATGAAAGTTTTCCTTCCGCCCCGGCGGCGATGAAGCCGGTAATATAATCGATAATGACGAAAGCCAACAGAATACCAAGCAACGCGTTCCATCCTCCCCACAAATATCCGACTATGCCGCCGATGACGGACATGGTGATTCGATATGCGTGTTCCATTTTCTTCACTCCCCTTTCCTAAACGGAAACCCCCGCCGATCACTCGGCAGGGGTTTCTTGTAACCTTTCAATGATTTTGGTTTTTACAAGATCTTGAAGTTCCACAAGGTTCAGATTGAATTCTTCCGCAGAGAGAGGAACATACCCGTTTAGACTGATCGAATGGTCTTCATTCGAGCCGTTGAAATAGATTTGGGCGCCAGAGACTTGCCCATCTTCATAGCGAATGTTGATGTTATTGATTTGAACGTTTACCATCATTCTTCGCCTCCAAGTTCAAAAGCTTCATATAAACAAGCCAACGCATAAGCGTCATCCCGGCTGAATTCCATTTCTTCTTTTTCCACCACTTCCTTAATCACCGCTTTCACAGCTTGAAGCATGGTTTGGGAATCTCCACCGTCGATCACGACTTTTTCTTTGTGGAATTTTTGAAGCTCTTCTTTCAGCTTTTCTTGATCGTCTTTCAATTCTTCCATCAATTGCTTCTCATTTTCCGCAATCACCTTCAGTTTCTCTTGTAATTTTCTGCTCAAATTTGTCCGGTGAATACTTTTCAACCCTTTAAGCGGCAAGCTATCCAAGAAATTAATTACCCTCACCACATGCATGTTTTCGATCTCAATTTTCATGAAACCATCGCCTCCAACTGCTGAATTTTTTGTTTCAAATATTGATTTTCGAGCTCAAGCCATGCGATGCGGTCTTTCATAGATTGTTGTTCGCTGTCGAGTTCCTGAATGGCTTTCCAGGACCACGCATTCATGAGATATTGTTCAACCCCATCCCCGTCAATCACTCCAGCAGGCGTGTTGTATCCTTCGCCAACGACAAGACCTTGCCGTTTGCGATAAACACCTTGCTCGAGCTCGGATTTTAAATAATATTCGTAAATCGTAGCTTGTCTGATTTTTTCTAGCGCCGATTCTTCCCACGGACGGATGTCTTCTTTGTACTCCGCAAGCGAACCGGTTGGGAAAGATGAAGCACGAACAGGTACATACGAATCAGTTGTCCCCGCTCGGGTGGCACGAACTTCACCACCGCTTCGTGGGCGAATGTAAATGTTCAGCAAGGATGTATTACTCAATTCAATAACTTGTCCATCGAACCAACCATGTTTTACGTTCAAGTTTCCTGTTACTTCAACATTCGGCGACCATAAGCCAATTTTAGAGTATTGGCTTTCACCAAAAGCATTATTTCTTATAATCAACGACCGCGGGTAGCTAACATCTTTAGAGAAACCGATAAAACCGTCACCAAGACCATGCAATCCTGTGCCGACATAAAACTGCTCGTCTGTGTTCGGTTCGAATGTGATTGCAGACGCAGAAAATCCTTGAAAGTTTGTATTACTCGTAAATATTCCAAATCTTCGTTTACCGTTGGTATCACGAACGATTAAGCCCTCATTGGTTAATAATATCGAACCGGTATTACCCGTTTGCGTAATTTGTGCTCCATCGATATTTACTCCCTTAATCGTCCCCGCCGTCACCGTCCCCAAATTCGCACTAATCGCCGACAGTGACGTCACATTCAGCTTGTCCGCAGTAATGGACTTTGCCGCTAATTTTTCAGTCGTAATCGAGCCATCGACGATTAATTCGCCGGCCGCCATTCGGCGGACAATAACACGGGAGAAATACCACGTTCCGGTACTTCCTGCTGGTCCGTTTATCTGCGACCACACACGGGCTGTTACGGCTCCTGAAGGCGCTGTAACAATACCGCTTCGAGTCGTCCAACTCGATGTCGGATCTAAATAATTTGATCTTGTCCATGAAATTGTTGCACCACTAACATCAAAAAATTGAAGCCCAACCGTAAATGGATATGTGCTATTACCAACAGCGGCGGTAAACTCGACATAGAATTTATCTCCCGGCTTTACAGGGAACGGATCCCCGCAATAGCCATCCCGGTTAGTTTGTTTTCCAACGTATGCAGTCGGTGCGCCTGTCGGGACTTCCGCCGCTTTTGAATCAATAGCCGCCGTAACACCACCAGACCATTTATCCAATTTCCCGCCTAAGAAATCGGGATTGACACACAGATTCGTAAAATCGCCAATGATCAGTTTTTCAACAGTAATGGAATTTGCTTTGATATTCCCCCCGTCAATCGTCGTCTGCCCGGGTGTTGACAGATTTGTGAACGTCACATATCCGCTCAAATCGACCTTCGACGCTTGAATTTTGATTTGTTCAGCCGTCTGATTGATCGCTGAAATCACACCATTTTTCTCGACCTTCGTCGCGATCTGTCCGGCTTGCACGGTGAGTTGGGCTTGCAGACTGCTTACTTGTCCCGTCAGAGTGTCCACCGTTGACTGATTCGCTTTGAGCGCGATCTGATTCGAGAGCTGCGAAATGCTTGTTTCCGCCGTAGTCATCCGGGAGCCAAGACCGTCGATTTGACCTTG
>SPLK01000063.1_pt1 | contig 64658 bp, 58 predicted proteins | sample 2456111 | NCBI WGS metagenome assembly SPLK01 (sample SAMN11156906, study PRJNA527647) | hot springs metagenome | biome: Geothermal region; feature: Hot spring; material: tree branch in hot spring; isolation source: hot spring sediment rich in lignocellulosic material ... | reverse complement strand
CTAAATTATTTATACCATATTTTTATGTAGGAGGTGCATAAATGGAAAATCTCTTACCTATGTTTATTATCTTCTCATACTCATTAGTTTTGAACTCGATGGCTCCACTTTTGAAATCTTTTAAAGAATTATTTGAGATATCAACTTTTGCATCTTCACTATTACCATTTTTTTCACTAACAGGAACGGTGTTATCAAATATTTTAGTAGGGCTATACATAAATAAATTAGGTCTCAAATGTTCATTGATAATTGGGAGCATTCTTACAATTATCGGAACAATCACAGTTGCATTCGGAAGTAATTACTATATAACACTCCTTGGAATGTTTGTATTTGGACTTTCAACGGGTTTTGGCTTCACAGGAGGAACAACTTTACTTTCGACAAGTAAAAAAGCAAATTTCGGTTTTTTTCATGGCGCGTATGGACTTGGTGGAGTAATTGCACCGTTCGTAATAATTTTAGTTGAAAAAAGCACAGGTAACTTTAAAAATGTCTACTTTGTTTATTCTGCAATGTTCATATTATTTTCAATATACGCATTTTTTAGAACGTTCCCGGATATAAAGACCGATACATTCAAGCTTACCGATATAAAATTTGCGTTCAACGACAAATCATTTGCATTTTTCCTTACTTTGCTTATTCTATATTCTTCCGCAGAAATAGGCACAATCACTTGGGCTGGCACGTCGATGAAACAAGAATTTATAAACTCTTTCATGGCTTACACATTATTTTGGTCTTTATTTACGATTGGAAGGTTTACAGTCAACTTAATCGCAAAATTCGTTGGGAATTTAGTAAGAATCAACACATTTACTCTTGCGATTATAATAATATTATTTATTCTAACTAAACACCCCGTATTATTTGTACTTTCTGGCCTATTTCTTGGTCCAATCTTTCCATACGTTCAAAGTAATGGGATAAAATCTATAAACCAAAAATACATTCCCATATTCAACGGTGCAACGTACGCATTCACATCTTTAGGTGGAAATATAGTAAGCACAACGATGGGAATAGTACTCGATAAAAGTATCTTCATAGCTTGGTTGATACCACTAACAATCGTTTTAATTATCTTTATTTTAAGTAGAAAATGCGCGCAAAATTTATGCAATTAACAAAATAGCCTCTGCTTAACGCAGAGGCTATTTTGTTGTTTCTAATTCACATTATCACTTAATTTCCTCAATCTTAGCTATCCTTGGAGCATTTGTTGCTGGTATATTTAGTTTCACAACAATTTCGTTAGGATTCATATCCAATCCAACTTTCCCCATTCCTTTTCCAACACCAATTAGCCAGTTACCTGCTAAGAGTGTTTGGCCTTTATTCAAGTTTATTTGAGTAAATCCAGCTAATCTATCTTTGAGCCAAACTTGGAAGTACGGTTTATCACCATATCCTATAGCATAGAACATTAACTTTCCATCAGCCGTCCTTAAAATATTAATTCCATTTTTATCATTTCTTTCAAGAACAATATTAACTTCTTTACCTGACACAACGTCAACACTTTTTACTTTAAACAAAGTCAATTCTTCGTTGAATTTGTAACTTGAAACGTTTTCTATCTTAGCTGCGACGAAAACACCATCTTTATCAGCTTGAATCTTGTAACCATTTATTGTTCCATCTATAAATAACTTGTTGCCATATGGATCGTAGATATTGATTGTTGTCTTCACAGTACTTGAGTTACTATTTGAGTTATTATTTTTAATAATGCCACAACTTGAAAAGACAAACAGCAAAGACAGTAAAGCTATAAACATTATCTTATTCATATTTCTCTTCATATTTTTCACCACCTTTCCACCAATTATTTAACCCTTTCACTTTCAGGAACAGCAAAACCAAACATTGTTGTGAAATAGTACAAATCAGATTCCGTTATATCATTTGTCGTATCTGTCAAGTAACCTGCCCTGTAATTCGTATAATTTGGATATGGCGGGTTGAAATCTTCTCTCGGTCCTATGTTATAAATCAAATCGTTTCCAGACACCGTAGTACCTAGCACATTCACAAATAAGTTCCAGTCATTTATATCCACTACAAAATCACCGTTGAAATCGCCAACAACATAAAGGTATTTGTTAGTTTTAAATACACGTTTTGCCCTTAAGTTTTCTGGATCAACCAACTGACCTTGAATTTGTGCGTAACCATATAAGTCAAATTTCTGCAAAAATAAGCTATCACCATTTGATTCAAATGTTGTTTTCTCCGGGAAGTTTAAGTTGACAACGATAGTTGCTACCCTTGTTGTTCCAGGAAGCGGATTTTCCATACTATTCAAAGTGTATTTCAATTCTGTTGGCCTAACAAAACTTAGTGAATTCACTTTGGATACATTGTTCGCAAATTCCTCAGATAATACACTATCTATTGTTATACCAGATAACGGTTTTAAATCAATGTTGTATGCTATAGAGTTAGTTGCAGCATCCAAGAACAGATAAGCGCGAGTTTTCCCGATTGCGAACTCAGGCAATAACAAAGTAACTGTTGCACTGAGTTGCGCGTAATAAATCTCAATGTAAGCAGGACCTTTTATAGGTAACGTGATACTATCTCTGTCGTAATAGGTATTTTTCTCAAATCCCCTTGGATCGTCTGGTTTCCACTGATAGACAACCCATCTGTACGCATACCACTGTTGATCTTGATAATTTGTGTTAGCGTCAACAGTGTGTACTGCACTATTTAGATTTGGACGACAAGTGTTATAATCAAATTTAACATCAATAGATTTTGTAGCCTCACTATTTGTTTGCAACGGATATTTATTATAAATATAGAAAGTGTAAGTAGCATCTGTAAAAACAGTTAAATACCTATCGTTGAACATGTAAGTTAATGTGGCTGGATTATCTCCCTCAGAACCTTCATATTCATTTTGTCTCGTTTTCCAAAATCTGAAAGTAAAAGTTGAGTCAACTGTTGGTTTAAAACCACCCTGAACGCTAAACGACGGAGTAAATAGTAATAATCCACCGGTTGGTGTAGCAAACGTTACTTCGAGTTTTTGAGATCCTGGTATTCCTTCTGGAATTTTAGCTAAGTTTGTTTCATTCGTTCTTAAATTAGAAAAAGTTACAGCAATTGTATTATCTGGATTTATTAATTTTGCATCGTAAAGTAGTCCATAAGTACCTGTATTATTGAATAACGCTCCACTCAATTCTTTTCCATAAAATCCTTCTTTGGCGGTTATGAATATTTTCGTTTTAAATGACATAGAAGCTGAGTCAACAAAACCTGTGTGGTTGATATTCTGACCGTACATTGCCCAAACACCGTACGGCCCTCTTGCATCAAACTGCCATGCGTAAATTGTTCCATCGTTCGTTGCCGTTGCAAAATAGTAATTATCATTGTAAAGAGCTCCAAGTGGTGCAACGTTAACAGCAGCGCTTATTGGGAATGTACTTGTTGTAGTTACCTCCCATTCTTTGGAAAATACACCACTTGTAGGATTAAAACTAAGTATAGTTATTTTTCCAGTACCACCTGTCGAAGAAGAGGGAATTATCAGGTAAGTTATCCCATCACGACCCTTCACTATAGCCGGCGTTGTTGTTATCTGCTGACCGATGGAGTATTCACCAAGTTTAAGCAAATTTTTGTTTAGCGCAGCAACTTTACCGTTATCACCAAATATGTAGATATATCCTTCACCATCTATAAGAGGGCCTGAACTGTTCGAAGCTGATAAGAAACGTACGTGATTTTCCGACCCAGAAGGATCAATCTTATAAAGATATCCTGCCGTACTTAGAGCATATATGAAACCGCTTTCGTCCATAGCCATAGGTGTTGAAAATTCATCACCGATAGAAAGAATAAGTTTAGGAGTACTGAATGCTGCGACATCAATACTGTAAAATTTTCCATTTTGCGTTAAAATATAAACTTTATCTTTGGAAGGACTCATAAGTGGCGGAACTTTTACAGGTCCACCAACAGTAACGGAACTAGGAGTAAAGTTAGTACCATCAAACGTTACTTTGTAAACAGTCCCTTTCATCGTTGCGGTAATTATAATTAAATTTGCTCCATTAGCGTAAGCGACAAGCCCGTAAGCAGAACCATCAATATTAAAAGATTCTGGCGTTCCAAATGAACCATTTATTTTTAAAACATTCAATTTATTTTGTGCTGTTTCTTGAGCTGTTACCCATATAAGATATTTTGAACTACTTGTCTCTACATACGTTGGTGGTGCAACAACGTTGTTTATACCACTAACTTGACCTAAAGCAACCATAGCACCAGACATTTGAAGTTCGTAAACCGCTCCATCCTTGGAAAGTACCAATAAGTTGCCGCCGTTCTTTGCTATAACCCCCGGACCGTATTTCCCAGGAAGAACCCAACTGTACTTCGTAGTTGACCATAAACCTGAAGTGTTAAGTGCAGCAAAAGTTTGTACGAAAAATGCTGAAATAAGGACAAAAAACAAGAAAGAGAACTGTTTTCTTTTATTCATAAACCCACCTCCATGTTAAAAACAGATATTATTTATAATATATTCATACATATTATCGGAACCAATTGAGTATTTTTTATTGGAATAAATTTTATCCTTTCAATTCTCATTGTACATACAATAAGAATCTACCTATATCTCTCATCAAATTACCACTTTTATCTTGAACGTTCATGACAGATATGTAATATTGCCCTAAAGACATAGGTGTTGTCACAGAGAAAGTTACTACTCTACCATCGGGTGAAACTTCCTCTACTTCCATTTGTAAATCTCTATAGTAAGTAGCAAATTCATCTTCTTTAACTAACAAGCGTGGCAAAGCAGTTAAACTAATTCCGCCTGGATCTTCTACTGTAAGCGAGAAAGTTACTAAACCAGGGAAAACATAGTTATCCTCAGTTTTTTTAAGTTCTATTCCGTTTGCCTTTAAAGAAACAAACCTTGGCCCATTGTAATCTTTTACACTTACCCATGTCTCGGCGATTCCAGCCCTTCCATCTTTGGATTCTGCGTATATCGTTATAAAGTGTGTACCTTCTTCAACTGACCATATTGCAAAACTCTGAGCCGATGTATCCCCATTACTGCTAAAATCAGCAATCTCATGACCATCAACAAGAAAAACGATTCTCGTATAGATAACATTTTTCTCATTCGGCACCATAGCAATAACTGCGGAAGCGTTTGCGGTTGGTTCAGATGGGCTAACTTGAACGTTAAAGCTAAGCGCCGTGCCACCAATGTATATCCTTTTTGCATATGTATTCATATTACCTTCTGCATCATACGCTACTACATTTATCGCATGCGTTCCAATCTCGCTTTTACCTATCATGACTTCTTTCACAAATTTCTTACCGGATATATTCTCCTCAGATATAACTTTATCATCAAACGTAAGCATGTACTTTTTCAAGTTTATATCGTCTGTAAGCTCTATCCTAACTGAGACATTGGAGTTTTCAGAATAAAAAGTATCCGCATAAACACTTATATTAGGCGGTGTTAAATCTCTTGGCCTTACATCAAAAATTAGTTTTGTTGCATCTTCACTTTTGTAAGCAACCGAACGTAAAAACAATTCAGTCTTTCCGGGTTCTGTTATCCTTGGCAATCTTAGATAAACATATTTATCAGAAGTCTTCGTTGAAGTATTAAACCATGACGCACTCGAACTCAAAATTCCATTAACATTGATATCTACAAAAGGATTTTCACCATCTAATTTCAGTTGTAAAAGCACCTCATCACCAACATATGGTGCTTCCGGAATAAGCTTTATGTCTTTTAAGTAAGGTGGTTTCAAATCGTATACAGTCAATGTTGAAGATACAGTATACCATTTACCTTCAGTTATAGAATACCCTTCGGCTTTTACCGTATACACACCTGGCATTTTAGGTGACCAGGTTTTGCTATAAGGGTAAGCGCTTAACAACATCAATTCGTTATAACTGTTGTTACTAATAATTACCTTTATATTCGATATACCCGGTTCTCTTGGCTCCACATTGATATTTATCGGTGTTCCAATAACAGCAACAGAAGGAATTGAAATAGATATTTTTTGACTATTAGAATCATCAAGTTTTTTTGCAACACAAGAGGCTAATGAAACTACTAAAATAACGGTAATAAATATTCCAAAAAAGCCACTTGCATGAATTCTCTTCATGCTTGACACCTCCAGTTAGTCATATATTGTATTCTTATTATTCTTTAAAATTCACCAAATCTTATTTCTACATGCATTATCAAAAATCCTATGTAAAAGCTTAGCTGCTTCACTAATCTTGCTTAAAATTGACAAAATATCTTGATTTTTTGTATAAATATGGTAAAATGATTAGCGTCAAACAATTGGTATATCCAGTGGGGCCGTAGCTCAGGTGGGAGAGCGCTACCATGGCACGGTAGAGGTCGTGGGTTCAAGTCCCATCGGCTCCACCAAAAATAACGAAAACAAAACAAGCCTTGAAAAAATCAAGGCTTGTTTTATTTTTATAAGAAATGGCCATAAATCAAAGTCTAACAACATGTTATTTCCAGAAATTATTTATTTTCAAACTTTATCGTTGCAAAAATAAGAAAAAAAGAGATTTATACATATATTGTTATTTAAACTTACATAACAGTCCATAATTGCCAATAGTTAAAATTCACTTTTCACATTTTTTTGTTATACTAAAATTAGCAACCTACACATAAGAGTGATAAAACAAAAACTACTTGTAGGAGGGGGTAAGATTATGAAAGTAAAGCCACTTGGTGAAAGGTTATTGATAAAGCCAATCGTTGAAGAGAAAAAAACAGCAGGCGGTATTGTTCTTCCAGATGCCGCAAAAGAAAAACCCATGAAAGCAGAAATTGTTGAAGTTGGTAAACTTCCTGAAGACTGCCAGCTCAAAGTTGGCGATAAGGTAATTTACAACAAGTACTCTGGTACGGAAATAAAGATAGATGATGAAGATTATATCATCATCGATGTAAGCGATATTCTAGCAAAAATAGAAGAGTAAAAATTTAAGGAGGTGTGAGATATGGCAAAGTTATTAAGATACAGTGAAGAAGCAAGAAGGTCATTAGAAGCGGGTGTAGATGCAGTTGCTAATGCAGTTAAGATTACATTGGGTCCAAAAGGTAGAAATGTTGTTATTGAAAAATCATGGGGTAGCCCAACAATTACAAATGATGGTGTCTCTATTGCAAAAGAAATTGAATTAGAAGACAAATTTGCAAATCTTGGTGCACAACTTGTTAAAGAAGTTGCAAGCAAGACTAATGATGTTGCTGGTGACGGTACAACAACCGCTACAGTCCTTGCTCAAGCAATGATTAAAGAAGGACTCAAGATGGTAGCAGCTGGCGCAAATCCGATATTGATTAAAAAAGGCATCGACAAAGCAACATCAAAGGTTGTTGAAGAGATTAAGAAAATTTCAAAGAAACTTTCAAGCACAGATGATATCGCACACGTCGCATCAATCAGTGCAAATAGTGAAGAAATTGGTAAATTAATCGCAGAAGCAATGGAAAAAGTTGGTGAAGATGGAGTCATCACAGTTGAAGATAGCAAAACAATTGATACTTACGTTGAATTTACAGAAGGTATGCAATTCGACAGAGGTTACATCTCACCATACTTTGTAACAGATCCAGAAAAGATGGAAGTTGTTTACAATGAGCCATTCATACTTATCACAGATAGAAAACTTTCAAACGTTAAACCGCTCATCCCTATTCTTGAAAAAGTAGCTCAAACAGGAAGACCACTCGTAATTATCGCAGAAGATGTTGAAGGTGAAGTTCTCACAACGTTAGTTCTCAACAAACTCAAGGGAACACTTAACACAGTAGCAGTTAAAGCTCCCGGATTCGGTGATAGAAGAAAAGCAATGTTACAAGATATAGCAATTCTCACAGGTGGTATTGTGGCAAGCGAAGAAGTTGGAATTAACCTCGAAGATCTCACACTCCAAGACCTTGGTAGAGCAGACGTTGTAAGAGTTAAGAAAGATGAAACAATAATTGTCGGTGGAAAAGGCAAGCCCGAAGAAATCAAGAAGAGAGTTGCACAAATAAAAGCCCAAATTGAACAAACGACAAGCGAATACGAAAAAGAAACACTCCAAGAAAGAATGGCAAAATTAGCTGGTGGTGTCGCAGTAATTAAGGTTGGTGCAGCAACAGAAACAGAACTTAAAGAAAAGAAGCACAGAATTGAAGACGCACTCAGCGCAACAAGAGCAGCTGTTGAAGAAGGTATCGTCCCTGGTGGTGGAATTACATTACTTAGAGCAAGAAAAGTTCTTGAACCAGTTCTCAATGAACTTACCGGTGACGAAAAACTCGGTGCTCAAATAGTCTACAATGCACTCGAAGCACCAATTAGACAAATCGCGCTCAACGCCGGTTACGATGGTGCAATAATTATCCACAACGTACTTTCAAAAGATGATGTAGCATACGGTTTTGATGCCCTTAAAGGTGAATATTGCAATATGTACGAACGTGGAATTATCGACCCGGCAAAGGTTACAAGAAGCGCTCTACAGAACGCGGCATCAATCGCGGGTATGCTCCTTACAACAGAAGTGCTTGTAGTTGAAAAACCAGAAGAAAAGAAACCAGCGGCACCTGAAATGCCAGAATATTAATAATAAAGATATTAATAATAACAGCGTCGAGGAAATATTCCTCGGCGCTTTTTCATTCTTTATGGTAAAATTAATTGGAATATATTTTCAAAAAGTGGGTGAAGCTATGCGCGTAAGGCTTTTAGCTGTCACAGATATCCACGGCGTTATAGCTACAATGGAAAGCGATGACATTAGTTGGGGAAGTAGAGAAGATAAGGCTTTATTTAAAGAAATTACCACAAGTTCTGGCGTTGTAGTTATGGGGCGAAAGACATTTGAAAGCATTGGAAAAAAACTCCCTAATAGATTTAATGTTGTGTTGACTAAAAAAACAATTGAATATTTTGAGAATTTAGATTATAAACCTGATTTAATACTATCTTGTAGTTCTCGTGAGGCGGTTGAAACATTAAATAAGATGGGATATAATGATATTTGCGTTATTGGTGGTCAAAGTGTTTTCACTCAATTTCTAAATGAAGGTATAGTTACTGACATCCATCTTACCATTGAACCTGTAATTTTACCCGGCAATTTTTACTTATTTTCCAATGAAATCACAAGAAAATTCGATTTAATTCTACAAAATATAAGGAAATTGAACGATGTTGGGACAATAAACATACATTACATTATAAAATACTGAACTTAATCTTTATCCTTCATTCTGAAAAATTAAACGGATGTTTGAAAAAAGATAAATAATCTGGTAAAATACATAAGATAGTTATTAACATTTTATTTTTAATTCTAACTATATAAACTGTTGGAGGTGGGGAAATGGTTGCGAAGGATAAACGCACAGTAGTGCTTGTAGGGCATAACGGTTCCGGTAAATCTGCTTTAATGGTTAGCGCGTTAAACCTCGGAGGTTTTAACGTAACAAAAAAAGATATCGATTCAGATCCTATTGAAGTCCAAAGAGGAGCAAGTATTAACTCGCATGTTGGAACATTTAAATACGAAGGCAAACAAATTACATTGATTGATACACCGGGTTTCAGTGATTTTATAGGTGAAGTTATAAGCGCGGTATTTGTTTCAGAAAACGTTCTAAGTGTTGTAAACGCAACAGCTGGCGTTGAAATTCAAACAGAAAGAACATGGGCTCTAGCAAATGAAATGGAAAAGCCCATTATGGTTTTTGTCAACCAAATGGATAAAGAAAGAGCAAGCTTTGATAATTCCATTGCTTCATTGAAAGAAAGATTTGAAGCTAAAATAGTTCCAGTTGTTTACCCAATAGGTCAAGAAGCAAGTTTTAAAGGTATCGTTGACTTACTATCAGGAAAAGCCTATATATATGAAAATGGAAAGGCCAAAGAAACAGATATCCCTGCAGATTTGAAAGACAAAGTAGAAGAAGTTAAAATGTCAATAATGGAAGACATTGTCTCTCTTGACGATGCGTTGATGGAAAAATATTTTGCAGAAGAACCAATATCTGCGGAAGAGCTTTGGAATGCTTTGAGAAAAGGTTTTATTGAAAGACAAATTGTACCTATCTTCGCAGGTTCAGCTGAGAAAAACATAGGAGTTGATTTCTTACTTAAAGCGATTAACGCACTAGGTGCATCACCTCTTGAAGTCAAACCTTACAAAGCGAAATTGGAAAGTGGCGATGAAGTAGAAATAATTCCATCGGAAACAGATCCGCTTGTAGGATACACATTTAAAGCGGTTGTTGACCCATTTGTTGGTAAGTTGAGTTTTATTAAAATAATATCTGGAAATATGAAACCTGGAGATGCATTCAACAACGTTACAAGAGGGACTCAAGAAAAAGCAGGCCACTTATACTTTGCAAAAGGTAAGGAAACATATGAAATAGAAGAAGTCTCATGTGGTGATATCGTTGTTCTTCCAAAATTAAAGGATAGCGGAGTTAAAGACACAATAACACACAAAGATAGAAAACTTACGATAATTTCTCCAGAATATCCAGAACCAATGATTTCAAAGAGTGTCAATCCAAAATCAAAGTCAGATATAGATAAAATCAGTAACGGTCTTAGCAGACTTGCCGATTCAGACCCAACGTTTGCATGGGAATTTGACCCAGAAACATCCGAAACTGTTATTTCAGGTATCGGTGGAATGCACCTTGACGTAATGGTTGAAAGATTGAAGAACATATTTGGTGTCGATGTCGAAGTTGGTAAACCAAAGATAGCATACAGAGAAACAATTTTAGGTAGAGCGGAATCCGAACACAAACACAAAAAACAATCTGGTGGACATGGTCAATACGGACACGTAAAAATATTGCTCGAACCAGCTGAAAGAGGAACCGGTTTTGAATTTGTTGATAAGATCGTTGGTGGAGTTATACCAAGAAACTTTATTCCATCCGTTGAAAAAGGTATTAGAGAAGCTATGAAGAAAGGTGTATTGGCGGCTTACCCTGTCGTCGATGTCAGAGTTACACTCTTCGATGGTTCATACCACGAAGTTGACTCTTCAGATATTTCATTCCAAATTGCCGCTATACAAGCTTTCAAAAAAGGTATGCAACAAGCAAAGCCTGTTTTACTTGAACCTGTGATGTACGTAGAAGTATTTACACCAGATGAAAATGCGGGAGATGTCATGGGCGATATCAGCTCAAGAAGAGGAAGACCTATGGGAATGGAACCTGCGGGTAAAGGTATTACCGTTGTAAAAGCAGAAGTACCACTTGCGGAAATGTTAGATTTCCAAGGAAGGCTTTCATCAATAACAAGTGGTAGAGGATACTTTACTATGAAATTTGAAAAGTACGACGTTGTTCCACCAAATATCCAAGAAAAAATTATAGCCGAACGTAAGAAATATCTTGAAGAACAAGCTGAAGAATAATAATAATTATCATAATTTATTTCAAACGGGCTGATTTTTCAGCCCGTTTTTTATTTTCCTAATCTTTTAGGAAATAACGGTATGAAGCAAGAAAATTAAATATGGAGAAGTCTAAAAAGTTAAATTGAAAGGAGCAATTCGAGGTGAATTTATGCAAAAAAGAGCAAAAATTTTAACTATACTTTTCGGTATTATTTTCGCTATAGCTCTTGTCTTTATATTATTTTTATACGGTTATTCAACTTTCCTTGAAAAACAAATTTACGGAGAAGGCGCAAGTGTATTCCAAGGGTGGAGAAGTTATGTGAGTTATCTTTTCTCCAAAATACCATTTGTAAAAAATTTTATAAATTACGAAGGTTTAGAAGTAATGACCGCTAGAGAGTATTTCGAAAAAATATATGAAAATTACAGTGCACAACTAGAGGAAAAAATAAAAGAAATCGAAAACAGAGAAAAAGAACTTTCATCAAAAGAAGCCAAAGTCGATAATTTGATTAATTCAATAAAGGCTATAGAGGAAAGTTGGAAGGAAAAAAAGCTTAAGGAAGAAATAAGCAAGGTTGAAGATACGATTAGTCTAAAAAGATTGCAAGACATAGTTGATACATTTGTGAATTCAGATGCGGCACAGTTGAGAAGACTTATGAACGCAGATAATATGTCAGTAGATACACTCGCGCTTGTATTTTCAAAACTAGCTCCCGATGTAAGGGCAGAAATGGTACAAGAACTTACAGCAGTAAATCCTGTAAAAGCAGCTCAAGTTTTAGAAAAAATGGGAGGAGTAGACCAAATAATAAGCGATATAGATTTCAAAATAGAAGAATTAAAAAACACAATTTCCGATTTGGTAAATACAGAAGCAGAATTAGTTACGCTCAGTGGTTTTAGTAAAGGTTTATCTTCTTTCTTGAATAAAATGAGTTATGAGGAACTCTGGAATTTTATCTTGAAGATAAAATCAAGACCGGATTTAGTATTTTATTTACTATCGAACGTCGACCACCAAACAATGGTTAGGTTACTTAAAGACATTAAAGACAACGACGAACAACTATTTATAGAAATAATAAATAAGGGAGTGAGATTTTGATTAACATTGTAAATTTAACAAAGTTGATTCAATCTCAACCGCCAGAGATTGCTAATGAGATATTAAAAAAATTAGAAAATCAAAAAGAATATGGAAACAAGCCTTTTGAAGAAATTCTGAAGGAAATAATAGAACAACTAAATTACACGAAAGAAGAAAATAAAAAGTATCAAAGCGTTCAACAGAACGTTCAACAAAATCTTAAGCAACAAAACATTCAAGCCAATAGTCTTGAAAAGGATCTTTCTGAAATTAATAAATTACAAGTTGATAAAGCAAAAGAGGAAAAAGAAAGCGAAAAAGAAATAGATAGTATATTTGAGAATAAAAATGTTTTCAAAAGTACTGAGAATACCATTAGAAAAGAAAAAGTACTTTCCCAAAATGTTGAAAATGAAAATTCTAATGAAATTGAGAAAGATACAAAAGAAACTTCAGAAGAAAATGTAACTACCGAAAAATCTGAGCAAATGGAACCGATGAAAATATATAACGAGGATAAAAATGAAGAAAATAGTGTTGAAATGGAACAACAAATTAAGTTAACGGAAAAAGATATTGAATTTTTAAATAAGGAATTATCAAAATTACAAAGTGAAACTGAAAAAACAGACCGCAAGCCCATACTAATTGCTTCTTCCGAAAGGTTTGAACCAAAAACGCAAACAAACCAAAGTGCTATCATACAAAACGATTATAACGCACTTACAGAAAAAGCAGAGGAAAAATTACAAATCCCTAATCAAAAACAAGTTTCAAAGATAAATATTACACCAGAAAAACCAGAAAAAGTAGAAACTCAAAACGTTGATAAAAATCCTAAAAAAGAAAATGGCGTTATGGAAAAGTCAAATAATAAGTCTGTATTAGATAAAAATACAGATAATTTTTTTGTGCTTGATAATCAAAAATACACAAAAGAGAATATGGATAAATTAGTCAATAGAATTCCAAAAAGTTATGGCAATAATTCTGAAACCAAAAACCCAAAAAATGAAACGAAAAATATACAGAATAATCAAGTAAAAGTAGCTTCAAACAAAAACCCACAGAAAAATGAGAATTTATTAGAAAAGTCGAATGAAAACAAAAATCAAGAAGCTTATATTCAAGTCAATAGCTCACAAGATAAACTTGAGAAAATCCACACCAATTCTCCAGAAACACTCACAAAAGAAAAATCAAAAATAATTTATAAAGAAGACTATATTAAGCAACCTAACCAAAAAACAACAAATGAAAATAAGAAAGATTACATTTCGCAATTTTCAACAAGCTATATTACCAATATATCAACCTCATCTAATACACAAAAAGATACGATTCAAAACACTAAAGTTGGTAATATCAATATCAACGTTAACTACCAATCTCAAAGTTCAAATGGCAAAAAAGAAAACTATGTTAAGCAAAACGATTTGATAACATCAAACAATGACATCAAAAATGTACTAAATGAAATAAACAATATTGTTATTGCTTTTAATAATCTCAATATGTCATCCCAAACCAACCAAGCAGATCAAAGCAATCTAAAAAATAAAACAATTCTCAACTATGTTGCCAACTATGTTAATGAAATCACCAAACAGGAACAGAAACAACAAAATTCAAATATTCTAGATTTAAGTGTAAATACTAATATAAAACCTAAGAATCTTGCACAAAATGTCCAAGAGAAATATGAAGACAATGAAATAATTTCAGAACTTTCAAAATTGATAATTCAACTTAAAGCCATTGTAGATATAGCTAACTTAGAAAATTTAAATATTAAAAACACCAAATATACAGACTCAAAATCATCTTTCCAAACGAGCGTTAAGACGAGTGACCCTACTTTTATTATTAATCCACATTCAACCATTATCAAAAATTCTACAGATTTTTCAAGTGGTAATTTAAATAATTCAAAAAATTCACAAATAAACCCATATTCTGACAATTCTAAAAATGATTTTCAAAATGAATTAAGGAATAACACCTACGAAACATCGAAAAATAATTTAGAAGTAAAATCTCTAAAGATTGAATACAACAATAAAAATCAGCAAAAACTGGAATCAGAGATTGAAAAATCAAATTATGAAGACAGGCCAAAAGTTTCAAACAAATTCATAGAAAGACTTGCGGAAATGACTTACAGAAATTTAGAGCAAAAAAATGACGTATCATCTACTACTCAAACTAATAGGTTTGAGTTAGCAGAACGACTTCAATCTTCAAGAAACCTTGAGCAAATTTATGAAAAGATTAGAGAATTTTCATTATCAAATAGAATTGAGGAACGAGTCCAAATGAAATTGTTACCAGAAAATCTTGGAAATCTCGATATAGAAATGAGAAAAGAAGGTAAACAAATAACACTTCTTTTCATAGCAGAAAATGAAAAAGCTAAAGATACAATCGAGAAGAATATACACATCTTGCGTGATAGATTAAGTAACTTAGATCTTGAAGTAAGAAATGTAGAGATTAAAACCAAGGAAGAAGAAAAATATTACGAACATGAAAGAAATGACCATCAAAATTCACAACAACAACGAAATGAAGAAAATCAAAAAAGAAAATACACCTACGAAGAGGTGATTGAAGATGATGATGAACGTAAACGCGATGTCTAATCTATTCTCAGCGTCAACCGATCGAACCACGAAAAAAGATTTAGATAAAGAAGCTTTTTTAAAGTTGCTAATCACACAACTCAAGAGCCAAGACCCACTTGAGCCTATGAAGGATAGAGACTTCATAGCTCAAATGTCTCAATTATCATCACTTGAGCAGGTTATGAACATGAGTAAATCGGTCCAAAATTTCGTTGACACCGCTGCTCAACTTTACAGAACGCAGGCCGTATCTATGATTGGTAAGACCGCGGTTGTAAAAACAAATGTTATCAACGTTGAAAATGGTGTACCTGAATCAAAGGTATTTAAGTTAGAATCTCCAGCAAATATAGTGATAAAAATATTTGACTCAAATGGAAAATTAATAAAAGAAGAGAAAATTGGTCAAGTTGAGGCAGGAATGCAACTCTTCGCTTGGGATGGAAAAGACGAAAATGGCACAAAAGTAAAAGATGGTAGATACACATTTAAGATATTAAAAACAACTCCAGATGGCGGATATGAAGAAATTCCAAGTATTGAGAGTGGAATTGTATCAGGTGTTCAATTTGATGGAAATAAAATAAATGTTATAGTTAGCAACAAAATATACGACATATCAGAAATTTCCGAAATACATGCATAAAATAATAAAAACTTATAGAGGGGTGAACAAGGTATGATGAGATCGCTCTACAGCGGTGTTTCAGGTTTACAAGGATTCCAACAAGAAATTGATGTAGTGAGCAACAATATTTCAAACGTAAATACAATAGGTTTTAAAGGCGCACGTGTAACCTACGCAACTAACTTTTCTCAAATTCTCGATATGTCAAGAAGAGCAACAGACAATACAGGTGGAACAAACCCAAAACAGATAGGTTATGGTATAAGGGTAGCTTCTATTGATAAAATAATGAACCAGGGAAGCTTCCAAAATACAGGTAAAAAAACAGACTTAGCAATTCAAGGCGAGGGGTTCTTTATACTTTCAAACGGGCAAAGACAATTTTTCACACGTGCCGGTAACTTTGACCTTGATTTGAACGGTACCATTGTTCAACCAACAACAGGATTAAAATTACAAGGTTGGGTTGCAGAAGTAGATCCCATGTCTGGAAGAAGGTACGTTGATACTAATAAGCCCATTAGTAGTATACAAATTTCTTCCGGATTAAGTATGGCAGCCAAGCAAACAACAAGAATGACCATGGCCGGCAATTTGGATGCGCGCGTTGGTCCTGAAAAATTTGTCATTGCAATAAACGGTTACGGTGGTAGAACCATAAACACGAAAGTTTCGTTTGAAAGAGACTTTGGAGCACTTCAGGATACTTTTAGCGATTATCAAGTGTACTTAGGGAAAATAGATGCGAATTTGGACGATAAAGTAGATGGGAAAGTTTATATAAAATTTGACAAATTTGGTAATGTTGTAAATGCTGGAGCAATTAAACAAAAATTATCGGGTACAGCTTCCGGTGGAGCTTTGACCTTAACTAATCCTATTCAACAACAAGACGGAAACTATTTGTTTATTATCAGAGATAGCAATGGAAAAATTGTTGACACATTATCAAGGAACGTTTTAAATGGTTCGGTCACAGAAGCCATAACATCTGAAAAACTTGTTGATGGTCAAACTTACAGTGTAGAAATTGCCGCGTCAACACAAGAAGTGGTTCCACTTGATATGCAATTTGATTACCAAACAGTAGCATCAACAGCAAATGGTCAACTTTCAAATAATTTTACAGTTCAATACGTAGTTGAAAACCTTGATGGAACACCTGTGGCTATAGCACCACAAAATATAACAAGTTCTGGGACTCAGAGTATATCAGATGCAGCTTTGACCCCAGGAACACAATATAGGGTAAAGGTTATGATAAACGGTAAAGTCTTTGGTTCAGAAGTTGTAACAGCGACAACTGATGGTGCTAATGGTCGTATATCATTTGAATATACTCAAGGAAAATACGGTGTTATAAGAACAGTAAGAGACAGCGTTTCCGGAAATGTTATAGGAACTTATAACGTACTTTTAACAAACGGTGCAAATACGATATACGATGATAATTTTATAAGTGGTAATTCTTACATCGACGAAATATATCAACCTTCAAAGGTTGATATGATAACAATACCAGGTGCTGGTGAGCCAAGATTCTATGAAGCAGATAATCCAACTAATTTCTCTGTTGTTTCATTTAAATCCCCGTTCTACACAACATCAACCCAAGTTTACGATTCGTTAGGTAATCCATACACACTCTATATCGATTTTGTGAAACTTGCATCTGTGTATGGAAACCATGAAAATGCTTGGGCATTTAGAATCAGAAGCGCATCTGGTGAAAACATAAAATACCTATCTAATTATGATACAGCAACCGAAATCACCGGTGGTACTTGTGGAGTATTAAGATTCGATAAAACTGGTAGACTTCTTGGAGTTAATTCATTTGATCCATCAACTGGTAGAATTTCGGAAGGTGAAAATGTAGATGCTATATTGTTCAATGCTGGCGAAAATGGAGACGGTATTGTTAAGATAAAACTTGATTTAAACAGTATGACTCAATTTGCAGCCCTTGCCGATGCATTCGTAAAAAACCAAGATGGTAATGCACAAGGGGTACTTGAATCTTTCTCAATATCAGAAAATGGTGACATAATCGGATCGTTCACAAACGGACTTGTTGACGTACTTGGAAAAGTAGCACTTGCAACATTTAACAACCCAGCAGGTTTATTAGAGCTTGGAAACTCACTATACGGTGAAAGTGCAAATAGTGGTACAGCAAGGATAGGTCAGCCAAGCAAAGGTGGTTTTGGCTCACTTGTAGCAGGTGCGCTTGAAATGTCAAATGTTGATCTTTCGGAAGAATTCACAAAATTGATAATTGCTCAAAGAGGTTTCCAAGCAAATGCAAGAACAATAACCACAGCAGATCAAATTCTCCAAGAAGTTGTAAACCTCAGAAGATAATGAAAATAGCTTAAAATCTCTTAGAATCATATACGGAGGTTAATTATGATTCGACTTACAGGACTCAATGGAAAAGAATTTTACTTGAACGCTGAGTACATTGAGAAGATAGAAGCAAATCCGGATACGACAATTACATTATTTAATGGAAAAAAATACATCGTTGCCGAACCTGTTGAAGAAGTAGTAAAAAGAGTGCTTGAGTATAAGAAAAAAATAATTTTACCACCAAGACCTTCAGAAGAATAGTTTAATCGAAAAAATATTATGTGTATCATACGGTAGGTGATGTTTGGTGGATATAACTGTTCTTATAGGTGTTGTTTTAGGATTTGGAATGATGGTTTATGGTATAATGAGTGGTTCAGGTGACTTTGCAACGTTTATTGATATACCATCATTAGTAATTACAGTGGGTGGTGCTATTTCATCTGCCATTACAGCAAACAAAAAGAATGTTGTTTTTGGTATAGTAAAAGTTATAATGGGAGCTATAAAAGAGCCAAAGATAGATTACGTTGGCACGTTGAGAACGCTTGTTAGTTTTTCCGAAAAAGCTCGAAGGGAAGGTTTACTATCACTTGAGGCTAACATAGAAGAAATCCAAGATCCATATTTTAAAAAAGCCATTCAACTTGTCGTTGATGGAACTGAGCCCGAAGTTTTGAGGAACATGATGGAAATCGAAATTGATATGGCAACAGCAGAAATGATGGACCAAAAAGCTTTTTTTGACTCACTTGGAACATTTGGACCAGCATTTGGAATGATAGGTACTTTGGTTGGTCTTATACAAATGCTTAAAAGTTTGAACAACCCTGAAGCGTTGGGACCATCGATGGCGGTTGCGCTTATAACAACATTGTATGGTTCTATCCTTGCTAACATTGTTGGAATACCAGTTGCAGAAAAAATTGCTAAAAGGGCGGCTGATTTGGAAGTTTTCAAAAGAATGATTTTAGAAGGCATCATATCTATACAAGCTGGGGAAAACCCAAGAGTGCTTGAGGAAAAGTTGAAATCTTATTTACCATCTCAGGAAAGGACAAAGTATGAAGCACAAGTCCAAGGAGCTGGTGCTTAGTGGCTAAAAAGGAAAAGTGTGTTTGTAAGTCCGTTCCTGAATGGCTTAATACGTATGGAGATATGGTTACATTACTTTTGACGTTCTTCGTTTTGTTATTCTCAATGTCGACAATAACTCCCGGTAAATTCCAACAGGTAGTTGTAGGTATAACCGTTGCGTTAAAAGGTAATCCACCAAGTGTTTTGACAGGTGGTCAAACACTTAGCGAAGAGGCGCTTATCTCAAGTAAACCAGGGGTTTATCAAGAATTATTAAGAATCTCAGAAGAATATAAGGGAAAAATAACTATAGAAGACAAAGATGAAGGTACTTTAATAACTTTGACAAATTTTAAAATATTCGAACCAGCAAGTGCACGACTTACAGCAGAAGCCAAAGAAATTATTGAAAAGTTAGGAGCGGTAATAATCGAACACACTTCAAATATTATTGAAGTTCGCGGATATGCCGATGATAGACCTCTGACGCCTGATTCGATATACCCATCAAATTGGCATTTAAGTAGCGCACGTGCCTCTACCGTTGTTAATTTCATGCTCACTGAACTTAAACAAAAAAGATACGTATTGAGGCTTGCTGATATTCGCTCTGGATTGTTTGACATTGATTATTTTTATGCTCCAGACAGATTTGTACCAATTGGAAAAGGCGATGTAGATGTTAACAAGGAGTTGAAATCTTTAAAAGCAAACTTTGATTTTGATATTTCAAAACTTCAAAATGATTATGCAAATGGTAAAATATCATTAGAAGAATATCAAACAAAAAGGGCACAAATTACGTCAAAATACAATGATGATATAGAAAATACAAGGAGAAAACATAGGAAAATCGAAATAATGATAAAAAGAGAAACGAGAGGTGGATAAAGATGCCAGAAGAAATGGAACAACAACAAGAACAAGGTGGTAAAAAACCTAATCCGATAATGGGAATTTTAAAGTTGGTAGGAATACCTTTGATAGTTTCGTTGGTCGTTACTTTAGCAGTATTCTTTCTTCTTGGCCAAAATAAACAACCACAACAACAACAAGAACAACAACAGGTAACAGCTCTAACTCAAATCAAAGCCGTTGTGATTCAAGCTGGAAAATTTCAAACATTTATGTTAAAGGGTGGAAGAGATGTTGTTGTAATCGATTCATTAACACTTCTCGTTGGTAGCGAACCTTGTCGTGCAGCAGTTGCTGAAAAAAATGACGAAATAATGGATGCGTTGAGCATAATTTTTCTAAGCAAAGAAAGATTCGAGTTAACGACACCTGCAGGTATTGATTTATTGAAAAAACAAATCAGGGAAGCGGTAAATGAAATAACAGGATTTACAGGTGAAAAGGAAAAATTTGGGGTAATTAATGTATACATATATATCAAATCAATAAGCAGTGTTCAATAAAGCATAAAACCTAAAAATTAAGAAAATAAAACAGGAGTGATTTGTTTGTCAGATGTTCTCAGCCAGGAAGAAATAGACCGTTTATTGGCTGCGTTATCTCAAGGAGAAGTTAATATAGAGGAAGTAAAAAAGGAGGGCGAAGAGAAAAAAATCCGTACCTATGATTTTTTGCGCCCTCAAAAGTTTTCAAAGGAGCAAATTAGAACCGTTCAAATGATTCATGAAAACTTTGCTAGAAGCGTTTCCACTTATCTTTCAGGAAAGTTAAGGTCATTCACATCTGTAAATGTCGTTGGAATAGATCAGCTAACATACGATGAATACATGAAATCGATTGGAAACCCATCATTTATAACCATCTTCACAGCTAGGGAATTCGTTGGAAGCTCTATTCTGAACATTAATTTAGAGATATTCTATGGTATATTGGACGTATTGCTCGGTGGACCTGGGGAAGTTATCGATGCTAAGCGAGTACCAACGGAAATCGAAATAGGAATTATAAAAAAGGAAATAGTTAATATTTTAACTTCTCTTTCACAAGCTTGGGCTTCCGTTCACCCATTTATACCTGTCGTTGAGTCAACGGAAACAAATCCACAATTTGTTCAAGTTGTTCCAAGCAATGAAATGGTACTTGCGGTGACTTTTTTCGTGAATTTTGGAAAAATCGAAGGATACATGAGCATATGTTGGCCATCTTCTGTAATTGAACCAATAGGTGAAAAATTAACAACACAAAGTTGGTTTAAAATAAAACAGAAAGAAGTTACACAAGAATTAGTAGAAAATCTTAAGCTTAACATAAAAAAAGCTAAGTTGGATGTCATTGCTAAAATTGGAGAAACTAAACTAACGCTAGGTGAAATATTAACCTTGGAAGTAGGTGACGTAATTAGATTGCGTGAACACTACGATGAACCAATAAAAATAGAAGTAAATGGTAAAACCAAGTTCCTTGGCAAACCTGGGCAGTTTAAGGGTAACTACGCAGTAAAAATCACCAAAGTTATCGAGGAAGGTGAAGAAGAATGATAGCAGACGATTTCCTCTCTCAAGAAGAGTTAGACGCATTATTGGGACAATTAACAAGTGAAGAATCACTAACTGATATAGAAAAAGACATGATAGGTGAAGTCGGCAACATAATCCTTGGCAGTGGTGCTACAGCTCTTTCAAGTATACTCGGAAGAAAGGTTGACATTTCAACACCTGAAGTCGAGGTGAAAACTCTTAAAGATTTAAGAAGTGAAGTCTCAGGTGAAAAAGTCACCGTTATAATACATTTCGAAGGAGCGGTTGAAGGATTAAATGCTCTTGTTCTTGAAAAAAAGACCGCCGCTGAAATAGCTGATATTATGATGGGTGGACTTGGAAAAGTTGAGAGTGACGAACTAGACGAGATGAAATTAAGTGCTGTTGGTGAAGCAATGAACCAAATGATGGGGTCTGCTGCTACATCCCTCTCTGACATGATTAAAAAAAGTGTGAATATAACACCTCCGACCGTTGAAATTCTTAATTTTGACAACGCGGAAACAAAATTTCCACCAATCGGGGAAGATGCTGATAAAGTGGCAAAAGTTAATTTCACAATGTCAATAGAAGATTTAGAACCTGCAAAATTTTTCCTAGCAATGCCCATACCATTTGTGAAAAAATTGTACGACATGATATTCGGCACTTCTGAAAAGCAAACAGCTACTTCTCAAAACCAAAAAGCACAAACACAAAGTATACCAAGTGCTCCAATACACAAAGAAAAAACGGCCGTTGCAGCAAGGCCTGTACAATTTGAAGACTTTGGAAAAACCCCATCAGTTCAAGAACAAACACAAGTTATGGACGAAAGATTACAATTGCTATTTGATATACCTCTAAACGTAACTGTCGAATTGGGCAGAACAAAATTATCGCTCAAAGAGATTATGGAGCTTGGCGTTGGTTCATTGATTGAGCTTGATAAACTTACCGGTGAGCCGGTTGATGTTTATGTAAACAACAAACTTATTGCGCACGGGGAAGTTGTTGTTATAGATGAAAACTTCGGTGTAAGAATTACTGAAATCGTCAGCCCAAAAGAGAGATTATATGGATTGAAGTGAATAAACATATAAATCAATAAAATCGGTCGGTAAAAACCGACCGATTTATTTATCTATGATTTCATCTTTTCAAAAACTCTTTTAACCATTGTGCACTCTTTTTCATAATTCTTTTTTGTGTGTTGTAATCTACGTAAACTATACCAAATCTTTTTGAATACCCATAAGCCCACTCAAAGTTATCAAGGAGCGACCAAATAAAATATCCTTTCAAATTAACACCAGCATTTATAGCTTCAAGTGCTTTTTCGAAGTGTTTCTCTAGGTATTCTATTCTGTAATCATCTATAACTTTACCGTTTTCAACTTTATCTGGTCCAGCCATACCATTTTCTGTTATGTAAAGTGGTAACCTATACCTTTCTTTGAGATAGATTAACATATCGAATAAACCTTGTGGATAAATTTCCCAACCCATTTCCGTCTTTGGTAAATCACCGCTAACATAAGAAAATTTCATTGGATTTGTTTCATCAAACACAACAAGAGTTCGAGTATAGTAGTTAACACCAAAGAAATCTATAGGTGTTGATATAATGTCAAAATCGTTATCAGGAACATTAAGCCCCATCTCAACGTAATTTTTAACAGCTTCTTCAGGATATTTTCCAAAGATAACAGGATCGTGGAACCATGCGTTGATTACTTTGTCAACCAAACTAGCTACAAAGAAACTTTCCGGTCTTGAATCACCTGGTTCCACTTTCGTAACAACGTTCGTAAGTCCTATCTTTCCATCTCTTACCTCTTCTCTAAATGCTTGTACAGCATGCCCATGCGAACGCAAAAGATTATGTGCTGCTATCAAAGCCTCTTGCAAATTTTGATGACCTGGCGCATGTTCACCAGTAAAGTATCCAAGGAAAGATGAACACCATGGCTCGTTTAATGTAATCCAATGTTTTACCCTATCTCCAAGTTCATTAAACATGAGTGTTGCGTAGGCTCTAAAATACATTGCTATATCGTCGTTAAGCCATCCACCTTTCTCGTACAACGCGTAAGGCAAATCCCAGTGGTAAAGAGTAATAAATGGAATGATATCGTTTTCTAAAAGTTCATCCACTAGTCGATTGTAAAAATCGATACCTTTTTGATTAATGTTCTTTCCATCTGGCATAACTCTAGGCCAAGAAATTGAAAAACGATAAGCGTTAAGACCTATTTCCTTCATTATAGCTACATCTTCTTTAAATCTATGGTAATGGTCACAGGCAATATCACCAGTGTCACCGTTGAATGTTTTACCTGGTGTATGGGAAAAAACATCCCAAATAGATGGTCCTTTACCATCTTCCTTTGCCGCACCTTCTATTTGATACGCTGCAGTCGCTGTTCCAAACAAGAAATCTTTCGGAAAATCTGAACGTTTTATCATATTCTCACCCCCAATATCAAAAATCCAATAAGATCTAATTCTTTATTTCTAATCGTGCTGTTTGAAGCGCTAAATAAGCGTTTGCAATCGCTGAAAAACTACCAAAGAAAAGCACTATCGGTAACAAACTATAAATAGCTTTCGAACCTATTAAAACACTACCAACAAAAAATTGTGTTATGTTATTCGCAACCATTCCTATTATACTTATACCTGTTATCCCAAATATTTTTGTTTTTGAAACGAAACTCTGTACCATGGCAGAAGCAATACTTCCAAAAAAACCCATAAAAAAACCTGGTGTGAATATGGTACCAGAGAGAATGGAACCCAAAAGTGATTTTGAAACCGCAAGAAGTAAAGCATCTGATAAGGAACTATAATAAGATAGATATAACACTATAAAATTTGAAAATCCCCACTTGCCACCAGGAATTGGAAATGGGATTATACCTTCAACAACATAAACAACACTACTAATCGCAATAAATAACCCGAATATCACCACGTTTCGACGTCTATGTTCTGGTTTACCTTTTTGAATTCTATTATCGTTCTGTTGGGGACACATATTATACTTCCTCCAGGTTTAACTTTTCCGGTCTTTTCACATATTTTATCTGGGCAATTCGATTCCGTCACCCAAATAAAATTCCCATCATAGTGTAAAGTGGTTATATATTTACCATCTTCGTTATTAATTTTCCATTCACCTGGTTTATCAAAATAGTACGTCTCTTTTCCAGAAATTCTAACAACTACTCCTTTGTAATTATCGGCTTTTCTAAAGATTTTACCTACTAAAAAAATAACCGCTATAGATAAAACAACCACAAAGATTACAAAATCCGCCTTTTTAAAATCCTTACGCATCTAATATTACTCCTTACTTAAAATATCCCCATCAATGACAACTTTATCAACAAAATTCGTTTGGAACATGTATGGTATATCAAGAAATTCGTTTGTATTCCATAAGACAAGATCCGCAGGATACCCAGGCTTTACAACTCCAGACTTTAAACCGAGCACGTATGCGCTATTCACAGTGTACGCGTTTAAAACCTCCTCTGGTTCCATACTCAAAAATCTTATGGCAAGATGCATAACGAAGGCTGGGTTGTAAATAGGTGATGAACCGGGATTGAAATCCGAGCCCAACGCAACTCCTATACCACTATCGATAATTTTTCTCGCAGGTGCGTATGATTCACCAAGATAAAAACTCGTAGAAGGCATTAAAGTAACAAAAGTTTCATTCTCTGAAAGTGCCCAAATATCTTCATCGTTTATTTTTAAAACATGGTCAACACTCACAGCTCCGATTTGCGTTCCGAATCTCGCCGCGCCAACGTTCTCAATTTCATCTGCGTGAAGCCTTATCTTAAAGCCCAACTTTTTCGCTTCAACAATAAAATCTTTGATTTCTTCAGGTAAGAATACCCCTTTATCAACAAACGCATCGACAAAATCCGCAAGCTCCTCTTTTTTAATTAACGCCAATATTGATTTCATATCAGAGATATACTCTTCCGTTGTCTTACCTGAATCACTTCTTGGTCTTGCATGAAGCCCGAGAAACGTACCAACAATTTTATTTTTCATTTCATGACTAAGTTTCTTAATTACCCTAAGTTGTTTCAACTCATTTTCTATATCAAGCCCATAACCACTCTTGCACTCAATACCTATAACTCCGTGTTTCGTAAGTTCTTTGATTTGCTTTTTTCCTTGCTCAAATAATTCTGTTTCTGTAATTTTTCTAACTAGCTCTGATGTAAAGTGAATACCTCCACCAGCTTTCAGTATCTCTATATAACTCTTCCCACGTGCTCTCATCAAAAACTCTTTCGAACGTGAGCCCACAAATGGGATATGAGTGTGTGCATCAAAAAATCCAGGCGTTACCATCTTAGCTTTTATATCAGCATTTTTGTGTTTTCTTATATCGATAACGTTTTTACCTTCTATAACTATATCAACATCAAATAACTCCTCAATTTTTTTCATTTCTATACCCTTAACTGGCTGTTTAATAGGGGTAATCAATCTTTCAGCATGAATCGTTAGCACATATAACACCTCTTTAAACATTTTAACTATTTTGAACAATTAAATTTGTCCAAGTTCTCCAATTTTTATCAACATATCGAAAAGCTTTTTAAAGGCCACACTTCTATGACTAATTTTCTTCTTCACTTCTTCTCCAAGTTCTCCGAAAGTCTTATCGTATCCTGCTGGGATAAATATTGGATCATACCCAAACCCATGACTGCCACGTATTTCAGTTGCTATAGTTCCTTCAACAAAACCTTCTACGGAAATTAAGAATTTGTTTAATGGATTAAAATATGTAGCTGAACAAACAAATCTTGCCTTCCTTTCTTCTGGTGTTCTAAAGTTTTTCATAAGTTGCAAAATACTTTCCATCTTCTCTACATAACTTGCATTTTCCATATACCTCGCAGACATAACTCCAGGAAAACCGTCCAGGCTGTCAATAGATAAACCCGAATCATCAGCTATAACCGGTTGATCGATATGTTTTCCATACTCAATGGCTTTTATAACAGAATTTTCCAAAAAAGTCTCTCCGTCTTCAACAACGTCCATTTCTGTATCTATACTCAATAATTCAACAAAATCAGGTATAATCAATTTAATCTCATGTAATTTATGCGCATTTTTACTTGCCATGTAAATTTTAAAACCCAAACCAATCCCTCCACAAAATTATTTCATAAAATTATTAATTATTTAAGCAGTCGTTCTTTCAGAAATTTTAAGTACTTCTTTCAAATATCTTCCAGTCCAAGAATCACCACATTGCGCTATTTCTTCAGGTGTACCGGTCGCAACAATGTATCCTCCCTCTTCGCCACCTTCTGGTCCAAGGTCTATTATGTAATCTGCAGATTTTATAACATCTAAATTGTGCTCTATAACAATTACTGTATTACCCTTATCTACAAGTCTATTCAAAACTTCTATCAGTTTTTTCACATCGTCAAAATGTAATCCAACCGTTGGTTCGTCAAGAATATAAAGCGTTCTACCTGTTGCCTTCTTTCTTAATTCAGATGCAAGCTTAACTCTTTGAGCTTCACCACCGGAAAGAGTCGTTGCTGGTTGACCAAGTTTTATGTAACCTAATCCAACGTCTGATAATACTTGCAGTGTATCTCTTATTGCTGGTATATTTGCAAAAAATTCGAGAGCTTCATCTACAGTCATATTAAGCACATCGGCTATATTTTTCCCTTTATAAGTAACCTCAAGCGTTTCAGAATTATATCGTGAACCCTTACAAACATCGCATTCAACGTAAACTTCTGGTAAGAACATCATTTCAATTTTAACTACACCTTGCCCTCCGCAAGCTTCACATCTTCCACCTTTCACGTTAAAACTAAACCTTCCCTTGTCATATCCACGCGCTTTGGCTTCCGGAGTCATTGCGAATAAATCTCGAATAGCGTCAAAAACCTTTGTATACGTTGCCGGATTACTACGTGGTGTTCTTCCTATAGGTGATTGGTCTATCGCAATAATCTTATCGATTTCTTCAATTCCCTCTATTTTACTGTACTCACCCGTTTCGTATTTAGTTTTGTAAAGTTTATTTGCTATCGCAGGATAAAGTGTATCTAAGATAAGTGAGCTTTTCCCAGAACCACTAACACCTGTAACAACTATGAAAGTCCCAAGTGGGAACTCTACTGTTATGTTTTTCAAGTTATTATGTCTTGCACCAATTAACTTTATAGATTTACCATTTCCCTTTCGCCTTTGATGTGGTATTTCTATCCTCATCTTACCTGATAAATACTTACCAGTTAAAGATTTATCTGATTTCATAATTTCTTCTACAGTACCAGCAAATACAACCTCTCCACCGTTTACACCAGCGCGAGGCCCTATGTCTATAACATAATCTGCATTTTTTATAACATCTTCGTCATGTTCAACAACGAGAACTGTATTTCCAAGGTCACGAAGTTGCTTTAACATATTTATCAATCTATCATTATCTCTCTGATGCAATCCTATCGTAGGTTCATCTAAAACATATATAACGCCCGTTAGTTTTGAGCCTATCTGCGTCGCCAAACGTATTCTTTGAGCTTCTCCACCAGATAGTGTACGCACGTTTCTTGAAAGTGATATATATCCTAAACCAACTTGCTCAAGAAAGTCCAACCTTTTTTCTATTTCATTCAGCAACTCTTTTATAGCTTCGTATTGTTTAGGTGTTATAACCTCCGGTAACTTTCTTATAACCGCAAGTTCTTTGGAAATGGGTAATTCTGTAAAATCTATTATACTCAAACCGTTTATTGTTATACTCAATGCTTCCGGCCTCAATCTTTTCCCTTTACACGACTGACAGGTTCGTTCAACAAAGAAATTCTCCACAAGCCACTCACGAGTCTCTTCCGAGGTATACTCTTCGTATCTTTCCTTGACAAGAGTAACTATACCTTCGAAATATTCAGTACCATACAAAATAGCTTCTTTAACTTCATCTGGTTGAGCATAAAATGGTTTATTTAAATCACCATGGTACTCTCTAACAATTCTTTCAAGTCTTCTTGGGAGCCATCCATCCGCTTTATGACCAATCCTTAAACCCTCAATTACCGATTTGTCTTCTTCGAATAAAGAATCTTCATCTACTTCTAATTTAAAACCAAGGCCATGACAATCAGGACACGCACCATATGGACTGTTAAAAGAAAATAGTTTAGGTGTAATTTCGGGCATTGAGAAACCGCAAGATAGACAAGACAACTTTTCAGAGTAAAGATGTTCATGACTTCCATCCTCTGTTTTCACTAAAACAAAACCATTACCCTCTTTAAGTGCAAGTTCAATTGACTGAAACAACCTATGTGGATCAGTTTCGCTCAAATATATTCTGTCAATAACTAAATTAATATTGTGCCTAATATTTTTATTAAGTTCTGGTACTTCCTCAAGTCTGTAAACCTTTCCATCAACTTCTACTCTTGTATAACCACGATTTATAAATTCATTGAATTCTTCCTTGAAAGTCCCTTTTTTCTCACGGGCAATTGGGGAAAGAATTAAAACTCTTTTGCCTTCAAAATGCTTTTGCATATTATTTACAATTTCGTCTACGGACATCTTTTGTAATTCTCGCCCGCAATGTGGACAATGTGGAACACCTATTTGAGCGTACAGAACTCTTAGATAATCGTATATTTCAGTCACAGTTCCAACAGTCGACCTTGGGTTGTGAGAGACGCTTTTCTGGTCTATAGCTATAGAAGGAGATAGACCTTCGATACTTTCAACATCTGGCTTTTTCAACTCACCTATAAATTGCCTTGCGTAAGTTGATAAACTTTCCAAATACCTTCTTTGTCCTTCAATAAAAATAGTATCCATTGCCAAAGAGCTCTTACCAGAACCCGAAAGCCCAGTAATGACAACGAGCTTGTTCTTCGGTATCTCCACATCGATACCTTTCAAATTATGTACTCTTGCACCTTTTACAACGATTTTTTCCATTGTATTATCTTCTAAACCTCCTCGTTAAAACCGTTCCAAGTACTAAAAGCATAATTATTCCAAAAACTAAGGCCTCAACACTCAGTGCGATTAACTTTCTCCTAACATCATCTACCGAGAGATAACCGTAAGCTCTCACTTGAAATGGAAAAAACCAAGTAATCGTCATTATTATAAACATGGTAACTATAGTTATAAAAGCGTTTCTAAACGCTGACCACGTATCATCTAAATCATCTGTAAGTCTATTTATTTTTATGTTAAGTTCCTCGATATCTTTCTCATATCTTTCAATATGAGATTCTATTTTTTCAATAGTCTCTAAAAGCTTCCTTTCGATCTCTTCACGCTCCATATAATCCCCCCTTGAAAAAACTCAAAAATCCAAATTATATCTTTAACATAGAATGTGCTATAGCAAAGTAAATCATTATTCCGACAAGGTCCGCAATAGTTGTTATAAGTGGTCCAGACATCAAAGCTGGGTCAATATGTAAAAGTTTCCCAAAGAAAGGTAACATAGCTCCAACCACATTTGCAAAAACTATTATTAAGAAAAGAGAAATTGCCGCGGAAAAGTTAACAATGATATTGTTTGAAATCATGAATCCCCTTAAAAAGAGTGTTATACCAAGAATTACGCCTAAAAGTGCTCCAACATACAATTCCCTTAATAAAACTTTCCACCAGTCTTTGAGCTCAACTTCACCAAGTGCCATACTTCTTATTATTAACGTACTACTTTGACCTCCGGTATTACCTCCAGCATCAGCCATTGTGGTCATAAACGCCGCGACTATTGGTATTGCTGCAAGAAAATCTTCATATCTGTGAACTATAAATGCATTAACACTTTCTAAAAGTAATAATCCAACTAGCCAAGGGAGACGGTTCTTTATAAAAACAAGCGGCGATGTATGAAAGTAAGATGTTGTAGTTACATTCATACCAGCCATCCTGTGAATATCTTCCGTCGCCTCTTCTTCGATGATGTCTACGATATCATCTATAATTACCACGCCAACGAGTCTCATATCGTTATCAACAACAGCAATAGCATTCAAATCGTATCGTTTCATCAATTCCGCGACTTCTTCTTGGTCCGTTGTAGTTTTTACGTAAGGAGGATCTGGAGTGAATATCTCATCAACAAGTGTATCAGGTTCAGCAAATATCAAATCTTCCAAGCTAAGTGTACCAATCAAAGTCTTATCCTCTTCAACTACAAATATCGTGTATATTGTATCAGCGTCTTTTCCAAACTTGCGCACTTTTGCTAAAGCTTCTTCAACCGTCATGTTTCTTACTACATAGACGAAATATGGAGACATTAAACGACCCGCTGAGTTTTCAGGATAATTTAATATCTCTATTGTCTGTTCTCTTTCACTCTTTGGAAGGAAAGAAAGAAGCTTGGTAACAACATCGGCAGGAAGTTCATCAAAAAGTTCAGCACGATCCGAAGGGTCCATGTTCCTTATAATAGATTTTATCTCTTCATCTGTTAACATTCGTACAAGTTCAAGTTGTTCATCTGGCTCAAGTTTGGAAAAGACCTCCGCAGCTATATCTTTATGTAACAAGCGGAAGACAATAGCTTTTTCCGAGGTTTCAAGTTCTTCGATCATTTCATATACAACATTTGGATCTTGGTCTTCTAACAAAAGCTTTAACGTTCGAAAATCACCACGTTCGATGAGCTTTTTAATATCAACCTGGAGTTTGACCTTCATTCATAACAGACCTCCCCTTTTCAGTTTTTTGCTATGGTGGTTTTGTTGTAGAATTTGACGAATTACACGAATAACTCGGATATTCCACAGTTACTCACCGCCTTTCGCCCTCGTTTTGATTTTTAAGACAAAAGAAACCTAAAAAAATAAAAGCAAAAAACAAATTGCTTCTTTTAATTAATTATACCAAAATAATGGTACTTGTTACCCAAAGTTTCTTGAAGTTTTGGTTAAATAAAGTTTTAACTTTGTGTGTGAATGTATCTTATCTAAAAACTTCAAAAAACAAAACACAGTACAAATATAAAAAAACTTGTGATATAATTTATTAAAAACCATTTCACAAAAAATACTATTACAAACGGAGGGATATATACCATGAAAGAATACAAGCCACAAGAAATAGAAAGCAAGTGGCAGGGTGTTTGGTCTGAAAAAAAAGTTTTTGAAACTCCACAGTACTCGGATAAGAAAAAGTACTATGCGCTTGTAATGTTTCCATATCCTTCTGGAACACTACATGTTGGTCACGTAAAAAATTACGTTATCGGTGATATAGTCGCAAGATACAAAAGAATGCAAGGGTATAATGTTCTCCATCCATTTGGTTATGATGCTTTTGGATTGCCTGCGGAAAATGCTGCTATTGCTCACAAAATACATCCGAAAAAATGGACGTTGGACAATATCAATGTGATTCGTGGCCAAATAAAGAAAATAGGAATAAGTTACGATTGGAATAGAGAAGTAATAACCTGTACGGAAGATTACTACAAATGGACCCAGTGGGTATTCTTAAAATTATACGAAGCTGGCTTAGCATATAAGAAACCTGGTGCTGTAAATTGGTGTCCAAGTTGTCAAACAGTTCTTGCGAACGAACAGGTAAAAGACGGAAAATGTGAAAGATGCGGTACAACAGTTACAATGAAATATCTTGAACAATGGTATTTCAAAATAACAGACTACGCCGAAAAATTGTTGGAAGGTTTAGATAGATTACCGGGATGGCCAGAACATGTTAAAACAATGCAGAGAAACTGGATAGGTAAAAGTACCGGTGCTGAAGTTGATTTCCCAGTAGATGGAATGGATAGAAAAATAAGAATATTTACAACCAGACCGGATACGATTTACGGTGTCACATTTATGGCAATTGCCCCAGAATCACCACTTGTAATGGAGTTGGTCACTGAAGATAAAAAGAAGGAAGTCGAAGAATTTTTAGCGAAAGTAGCTCTTGAAGATAGATTCAAAAGAACGAGCGTTGAGGCCAAAAAAGAAGGCGTATTCTTAGGAAGATACGCGATAAATCCTTTAACAAACGAAAAAATACCAATTTATGTCGCAAATTATATACTTTACGAATATGGGACAGGTGCTATCATGGCTGTCCCAGCACACGACCAAAGGGACTATGATTTTGCGAAAACTTATAATTTGCCAATAAAACAGGTCATAAAGCCAAAAGATGGCGAATGGAATATAAACGAAAGACCTTACGAAGAAGAAGGAATAATGATTAATAGTGGCCCATTTGATGGACTTGAAAGTTCAAAGGGTATTGAAGAAGTAACGAAATACATTGAAGAGAAAGGTTTTGGAAAAAAGAGTGTTCAATACAAGCTTAGAGATTGGCTTATCTCAAGACAAAGATACTGGGGTGCTCCTATTCCCATTGTTTACTGTGAAAAATGTGGTATAGTACCTGTCCCAGAAAAAGATTTACCCGTGAGACTTCCAGAAAATGTCGAATTTTTACCAACGGGACAATCACCATTAACATTGAGCGAAGAATTCAAACATACAACATGTCCAAAATGTGGAGGACCAGCTCATAGAGAAGTGGAAACGATGGATACATTTGTCGATAGTTCTTGGTATTTCCTCAGATATGTCAACCCAAAATTAGACGACAAGCCATTTGAATCAGATGATGTGAACTATTGGTTACCTGTTGACCAATACATAGGCGGCGTTGAACATGCAGTTCTCCACCTTCTCTACTCAAGGTTCATAACAAAAGTACTTCACGACCTCGGATACCTGAAATTCAATGAACCATTTGAAAATCTCTTCACACAAGGGATGATTTACAAAGATGGTTGGAAGATGAGCAAATCGAAGGGAAACGTTGTGTCACCTGACGATATGATAAACAAGTACGGTGCAGATACACTGAGAATGTACATACTATTTATGGCACCACCTGAAAAGGATGCGGAATGGAATGATGCAGGCATCGACGGAGTAAATAGGTTCATAAAGAGGTTGTGGAACAATTACTACAAAATATTAGACATAATAAACAGCAATGACACAAAAAATGAAAATGAATTTGGAAAAGAAGAGAAAAACCTTAGAAGAAAATTACACGCAATGATAAAGAAAATAAAAGAAGACATCGAAGGTGGATTTAAATTTAATACGGCAATCGCTGGCCTTATGGAATTCAACAACCAACTTTCAGATTACCTTGAAAACACAAAGTCACCTAATAAAAAACTTTTAAGAGAAATTGCAGAAAAGGTTGTTTTGATATTATCACCATTTGCGCCACATATGGCGGAGGAAATGTGGCATGACCTTGGCAAAGAAACACTTATTGTTGAAGAAAAATGGCCTGAGTACGATCCAGAAGCCCTAAAGGAAGATGAATTAACTATCGTTGTTCAAGTAAATGGTAAAGTTAGAGGTAAAATTACCGTTCCAGCGGATGCTTCTGAAGAAGAAATCAAAAACAGAGCTGTTGAAAATGCAGGTAAATTTCTTGAAGGAAAAACTATAGTTAATACGATATACGTCAAGGGAAAATTGGTTAATATAGTAATCAAATAAAAGACTGATAAATATTTAATCAAAAGTGTAAAGGGGGGCTTACTGTGAAAAAAGTATGTATATTTCTAGTCTTGTTAATAAGTTTTTTTGTCTTTGCTCAGCAAGAGATTGTAGCGGTTGTAAATGGTCGCAGTATAACAATGGATGAGTGGAACAGAGAAGCGAATGTACAAAAACTTTTGTTAGAAATTCAAAATTCAAACGAAACATTCTATCAAATACTTATGACAACGCAAGAAGGTCTTGTTTTGATTGAAAAATACAAACTTAAGGTGCTAGATACATTGATAAGAAAAATAGCCTTCATACAATTTGCTGAAAGTTTAAAAGTTCAGCCTGATCCACAAACTGTTAAAAACGATGTCGACAACGAGATTAAAAAGATGCTGGTTGATTTGAAAATGACCGAAACACAGTTAAATGATTATTTAATGCAACTTGGAATGGGACAATTGGAAGATTTTAGGCAAAAACTTTATTTACAGCGAACTTATTCATTATCTCTGGCAAATGTTTATACATACTATTTGAAAAATGCAACGGTTTCGGAAGAAGAAATAAAAGCTTATTACGAAAAAAACAAGGCAAAATACACCGTACCCACACAGTACGACTTGCTTATTTTCAAAGCGAAAGATAAGGCCATGGCTGATAGTATACGTCAAGATGTAGCAAAAAATATTTCGGTTGAAGAAATATCAAAAAAATATAATCTAAGTCCACATGTTAATGGCTTAGTAACACAAGGTGATATGGAAAAAATTCCACAAAACTTGTGGGTTATAATCACAAGCGTCTCAAAAGGAACTATATTACCTGCACAATTAATAAATAACGAATACTATATCATAAGGGTAAGAGATGTAAAACCAGGTAGTCAAAAATCTTTAGATGAAGTGAAAGAAGAAATTAAGAAGGAACTTGTCTCAACTAAACAAGAAGAAGTAAAAGATAAAGTCGCAAAAGATTTTGAAGATTTCTTGAAAAAGTCTAAAATAGAAATCAAATATAAAAGCCAGATTGCTAAGTAATTTTTAGACATAAGGATTATAAACTTAATTAAATTCACTCGAATTGGACTTGGTGTAAATAATGAATACTAATAGCTCTCAAGAAAAAACTTTTGAAAAACATTTTTAAGAAGAATAACAATCTCAATAATTGGTATTCTTGTTGTATTCTTAGTAGGGACTTTCTATTATTTTTTCTTCGAGAAGTACTCACTCTTAGAGTCAATCTTTTTTACTGCGATAACACTTTCAACAGTTGGGTACGGAATACCAAAGGAATTATCTACATTTGGCAAGCTATTCACAATATTTCTTATTTTAATAGGTTTATCTTTCGTTTTGTACAGTATATCGTATATAACAGCCATACTCGTTGAAGGTGAACTTAACAAATTCTTTAAAACAAAAAGAATTGAAAGAAGGGTATCAAAGATGAAAAACCATATCATAGTAGTTGGTGTTGGAAATATCGGCACGCATGTCGTCAACCAACTATTAAGGTACGATGAAAAAGTTGTAGCTATAGATAAAGAAGTAAATGAAAATGCATTTTTTGAAAGAATACATGGTAATAGAGAAAAACTAATACTAATAAATGGTGATGCCACAAACGAAGAAACTCTTTTAAAAGCAGGACTTCGCGAAGCTCGAGCGCTCATAACTACTCTTCCAGACGATTCATTAAATGTATTTGTTGCGTTAACTGCTAAAAATTTGAACAATAAAATTTACATTGTGTCTAACATAAATAATCTTGCTAATTTAACAAAGTTCATTTACGCAGGAGTTGATTATCCAATAGCTACTGCAGAAATAGCGAGTATTAGAATTGTTGAAACGGTGATTGGAAACAAGCCTAAAGAAAACGTTATTGACATTCTTAATATAAAAGATAAGACTTTCAGGGTAGAAATTGTAGATGTTGAAAACACAAAACTTTCCGACGAAAAAATTAAAGATTTAAAGTTAAAAGAAAAATACAACATTTTTATCGTAGGTGTTATAAACAACGAAAAATTTTTAATGGGACCGTCAAAAGACTATATTATAAATTCAAAAGATAAAATAATATTATTTGGTGAAAGTTCTGGACTTGAAAATTTTAGAAAAGATTTTCTACAATAATCAAAGTTCAAAGAATAAGGAGGGCAAACACATGAAACTTAAAACAATGACTATGAAATGGACTGGAGATAGTCTAATACTTATTGACCAGAGAAGATTGCCATTTGAAGAAGTTTATGTGACTTGCGCAGATTACAGGGCTGTCGCCCTTTCAATAAAAGAAATGGTTGTTAGGGGTGCACCAGCTATAGGTGCCACAGCAGCTTTCGGTTATGTTCTTGGTGCAAAGAAAATACTTAAAAAAAGTCATAATTACGAACAAGTGGTAATGCAGATGAAAAATGTAAAAGAAACACTTGCAAAAACAAGGCCAACGGCAGTTAATCTTTTCTGGGCTCTTGAACGAATGGAGAAAAGATTAATTCAACACGGAAAATACGAAGGACTCGTGAAAGTATTAGAAGATGAGGCATTAAAAATCGCAAAAGAAGACATTGAAGTCAATAAAGCAATAGGAAGAAACGGTGCACAATTACTCCAAGATGGTTTTACAGTATTAACCCATTGCAACGCAGGCGCACTCGCTACCGTCGATTATGGTACAGCGCTTGGTGTTCTTAGAGCAGCAAAGGAACAAGGTAAAAAGATTAAAGTGTACGCGGATGAGACAAGACCATATCTCCAAGGTGCACGCCTAACAGCTTGGGAATTAATGAAAGATGGTTTCGATGTAACATTAATTAGCGATAACATGGCTGGTTGGGTTATGAAGCAAGGAAAGATAAATGCTGTTATAGTTGGTGCAGATAGAATAGCTGCAAATGGTGATGTTGCTAACAAGATAGGAACATATATGGTCGCTGTTTTGGCAAACAGACATGGTATACCATTTTACGTTGCCGCTCCATTGAGCACAATTGATATGTCAATAAAAAGTGGAAAAGAAATTCCAATTGAAGAACGGTCACATGAAGAAGTTTTAACTTGTGGTGGGAAGAGAGTTGCACCAAATAACGTAAACGTTTATAACCCCGCTTTCGATGTGACCGACCATGAATTGGTAACTGCCATAATAACAGAAAAAGGTGTTGTTTATCCACCATACGAAGAGAACATTAAAAAATTATTTGAGGAGGGAATTTAATGATAGATTTAAAACTTTTAAGAAAAGATCCACAGCATTTTTACGAAGCTCTCAAGAAACGAAATTATTCAACTGACATAATTGATGAAATAGTTAATTTAGACAAAGAATGGCGAAATCAACTAAACATTGTCAATAATCTCAAAGCAAAAAGAAACGAACTTTCAAAACTCGTCGCAAGGTATAAAGCAGAGGGTAAAAACCAAGAAGCGGAAGAAATCATTGCAGAGAGTAAAAAAATAGGTGAAGAAATAGCACAATATGAAGGTAAACAAAAGGAATTAGAAGAGAAAATGTACAATCTCGCATTGTACATTCCTAATCCTCCACACGAAAGCGTACCTGTAGGAAAAGACGAAACAGAGAATGTTGAAATAAGACGCTGGGGAGAACCAAGAAAATTTGACTTTGAGCCAAAAGCACATTGGGACCTTGGTACTGAACTTGGTATGCTTGACTTCGATAGAGGTTCAAAACTCAGTGGCTCAAGGTTCACAGTTATGTTTGGAGCAATTGCAAAACTTGAAAGGGCAATTGCTCAATTTATGCTTGATGTACATACAAAGAATGGATATATCGAAGTTAATGTGCCACATCTTGTTAAAAGAGAAACAATTACCGCAACTGGTCAACTTCCAAAGTTCTATGAAGAACTTTACACATGTGAGAGAGATGACCTTTTCTTAATTCCAACTGCAGAAGTCTCACTTGCAGCACTGCATATAGATGAAATTCTTGAGGAAAATAAATTGCCTAAAAAATATACAGCATTTACACCATGTTACAGGCGGGAAGCAGGAAGCTATGGTAAAGATGTTAGAGGATTGATAAGACAACACCAATTTGAAAAAGTTGAACTTGTTTGGTACACAACACCCGAACGTTCTTTTGAAGATTTGGAACAGCTAACACAAGACGCGGAAAGAATACTTCAACTTCTCGGATTACCTTACAGAGTAGTTGTATTATGTACAGGTGATCTTGGTTTTGCCGCAGCCAAAACATACGATATCGAGGTATGGTTGCCATCGTATAATTCTTACAAAGAAATCTCTTCGTGTAGTAACGTTACTGATTTCCAAGCAAGAAGAGGAAATATAAGATATAGAGCAAAAGATGGAAAACTAAACTATGTTCACACGCTTAATGGCTCAGGATTGGCAATAGGAAGAACACTTGTAGCTATAATGGAAAATTACCAAAATCCAGATGGAACGATAACTATACCGGAAGTTCTAAGACCATATATGGAAACAGATATAATAAAGCCTATGGAGTAAAAGTGGGCGAATTCAAAAATAAAAGAATACGAAAGGTGTGGATTAATGCTTGATTTTTCAGCAAAACGAGAATTATTGGACAAAGTAAAAAATATGAATTACGATGAGCTATATGAATTTTCTGAAAAGATAAGAAATTATATGATAGATGTCGTTTCAAAAAACGGCGGACATCTTGCAAGTAATCTCGGCACGGTGGAGTTAACAATTGCTCTTTACCGTGTCTTTGATCCATTTGAAGACTATATAATTTGGGATACAGGTCATCAAGCATATACTCATAAACTGTTAACTGGTCGTTGGGAAGAATTCAAAACATTAAGGAAATTCGGAGGTATCTCCGGATTTACTAATATATTCGAAGATTCAGTTGATAGATTCGGCGCTGGGCATGTTGGTACTTCTATAGCAGCTGCATTAGGAATAGAAAAAGCACTTAATTTATCAAAAAAAGAAGCCAATGTTGTTGTTGTAATTGGTGACGGGGCCCTTACAAGTGGACAAGCTCTTGAGGCTTTAAATCAAATAAAAAGTCAAAATTCAAAAATAAAAATAATATTGAATTCAAATGGTATGAGCATAGCAAAGAACGTCGGCGGCTTATCTATACTTCTTGAATCACTAAGAACCAGCAAGTTATATATAACATTAAAAGAAAGAATAAAAAAAGGTATGAATGAAGGAGTCGAATTTGAATTAAAAAAGATAAAAGAAGCGCTAAAAGTAGCATTAGTTGGTGAAGACTTCTTCGAATCAATAGGCCTTAAACATTTCGGGCCTATAGATGGACATGATATAAGAACACTTGAAGAGGCTCTAAAACAAATAAAAGCATATCCTTATCCAACAGTTCTCACGGTTTTTACAACAAAAGGGAAAGGTTACCATTACTCAGAAGCTAATCCAACAAAATACCATGGTGTGGAAAAATTTGATCCCGATACTGGATACTTTGAAAAACCAGAGAATTCATACTCATATAGTGAGGTTTTTGGAAAAACATTGATTAAGATAGCTGAAGAAGACGACAAGGTGGTTGCACTTACAGCCGCGATGCCTGATGGCACAGGTTTAACACCATTTTCAAAAGAATTTCCAGACAGGTTTGTAGACCTTGGAATAACCGAACAGTCAGTTGTTACATACGCTGGCGGTCTATCAACAATTGGGTATAAACCCGTTGTTGCTATATATTCGACATTTTTGCAAAGAGCGTACGACCAAATAATTCACGACATAGCTCTTCAAAATTTAAGTGTTTTATTCGCAATAGACAGAGCAGGACTTGTTGGAACAGATGGACCAACTCACCACGGTGTTTTTGATATATGTTATTTAAAATCAATCCCAAATATGAAAATATTAACCCCGATTGATGCAAAAGATTTGGCTAATATGTTGTATACAATAATTAAACAACGCAATAAATACAGCGGCCCTATCGCAATAAGGTACCCACGCGATGTAGAATTTGGAAATTTAGACGAAATTTATGGTAAAATAGAATATGAAAGTCCATTTAAATGGAAATATATTAACAGTGGAAAAGATATAGCACTGTTAAGTGTTGGAACACTCACAAAAGAGTATATAGAGATGTGTAAAGAAAAAAATTGGACATTAGTTGGTGTTAGAAGTGTGAAGCCCCTGGATGAAGAGTCATTAAAAGAAATAATTTCAAATCATAGTTTTATCTTCACAATTGAAGAAGGTATGATTAATGGTGGCTTTGGAGAAAGTGTTCTAAGTTATATCAACGAAAATCTTTCTGATGAAATTACCAATGTAAAGATTAAAAATATAGGCATTAAAGACGAATTTATAACTCATGGTACCCGCTATGAACTCATCAAGTTAGTTGGACTAGATAGTGAAAGCATAAAAAAATTTATTGAAAAATACGTAGAAAAATTCGATTTGAAAGGAGTGAAAAGATTATGAAATTTCAAACAGAATACGGTGAAGTTGAAATAACAGTTAATGCGCTAAGAAAACTGACCTACTTGGCAGTTATGGAAACTTACGGACCTATAAGTATAGGTTCAGATAATTGGTTCTCGAAATGGTTTTCTTCTGAAGAAGGAAAGATAAAAGTCGAAGAGGATGAATACGGCCACATAAATATTGATATTTTTGTCGAGGTAGAATACGGCACAAAGGTAACAGAGGTAGGAAGAAATATCGAAGAAAACGTAAGGCACAAACTGCAATATTTAGCGAATTGCGAGAACGTAGACGTTAACGTTCACATCATAGGTGTGAAGTAATAATGGTAAGCGAAATGAGGTGGTAATTTGACGACAGTAATAAATGGTGCAGAAATGAAAGGCATCTTTATGAAAGGTGCCGAAAGTTTGTTGTCTCACAGGGATGAAATTAACGCACTTAATGTATTTCCTGTGCCAGATGGTGATACAGGCTCAAACATGAGCTCAACAATGCTTGAGGCATGTAAGTATCTTGAAAACATAACTGACACAAAGTTAAAAAACGTACTTGATGCCATAAAAAAAGGCACCTTGATGGGAGCAAGGGGAAATTCAGGTGTTATACTCTCTCAAATATTTAGAGGTTTTTGTGAGACTTTAGATAAAAAAAACAAATTAACAGTTTCAGATTTCGTCAAAGGCATAAAAGGCGCTAAAGAAATTGCGTATAAAGCTGTTTTGAGACCAGTGGAAGGGACTATTCTCACAGTTGTCAGAATTTTAGATGAGCATTCGAAGGAATTATCAACACTTGAAAGTTTTGAAGAGCTTTTTGAAAAAATGGAAGAAATATCATTCGATGCAGTTAAAAAGACACCTTCTCTGCTTCCAAAGTTAAGAGAAGCAAATGTTGTTGATGCAGGAGCTAAGGGACTTTACTATATTATTCAAGGGTTTAAAATGTATATTCTTGGTGATAAAAAAATAAACCTTGAGGGAGTAGAAACGAGGCCAGCTGATGAAATATCAATAGCTCTTGAGGAACTTAAGTTCCAATATTGTACAGAGCTTATATTGCAATCTAGGAAAAAAATAAACGAAGACGATAAGCAAAAAATGGAATCATATTTAAACGAAATCGGAGATTCTGTGGTATTTTTTGTGCAAGATGACATAATAAAATTGCATGTTCACACAAATAATCCAGGTAGTGTAATTGAAAAGTTCCTTGAGTACGGTGACCTTGTAAAAGTTAAAATAGACAATATGAAGATGCAACACGAACATGTGGTAGGAGAATATACAAAAAAAGAAAGGAAAAAAATTGGTTTCGTCTCAGTTTCACCGGGTAATGGGTTATCAAAAGTACTCAAAGACTTGGGAGTAGATGAAATCATATCCGGTGGGCAATCAATGAATCCAAGTATGGCAGATATATTGGATGGAATTAGGAGAGTCAACGCAGAAAACGTAATAGTATTCCCAAACAATGCTAATATCATACTTGCTGCAGAACAAGCTTCCAAAGTTGCTGAAAATGAAGGTATAAAGGTTTATGTAATCAAATCAACAAATGTACAGGAAAATATAATGGCAATGATTTATAGAACAGGTGAAGAGGTTGAAGATATAATCAAAAGCATAAGTGAAAGTATAGCGAAAACTATAGCTATTTCAATAACCATAGCAGTTAGAGATTCAAAATATGCCGGAGAAAAAATAAAGAAAAACGAATATCTTGGATTTATTGGGAAAGAGCTTGTAGCACATCACAGGAATTTGGTGAATGTCCTTGATAAGATATACCAAAAGTGTAATTTACAGGAACGAGAAATACTCACTGTATTTATAGGCTCGGATGCCACCCCAATAGAACAGAGTATCGTTGAAAAATACACAAAGAAAAAATATCCGAATATCCAAATTGAATTTCTTGATGGTGGTCAACCACATTACCCATTTTTAATGATGGTTGAATGATTTTTGAAAGGAGAACAAGAATGAAAGAATTAATGCAAGTAAGAAATGTTGATGATAGATATGTATATTTAACTTTAATGGTAAACGAAGCAACTTGTTCCGCTTGTGCACTCTCAGGAACATGCTCAGTAAAAGGAAACGAAAAAGATATAAAAATTCAGAAAAAATCCATAAAATCAGAACTTTTACCAATATTACCAGGAGATATTGTTGTTGTTGATTTAAAGTACAACGAAGCTGTGCTTTCGTTAATAGTTTATGGAATTCCGCTACTTGGTTTTATAATTGGCGTCTTACTTAGCTATTTAATGAAATTCAGCGATATTATATCATTTGCTGTAGGAATAGGTTTTGCTGGTGCAGGATTCTTACTCACAAGATTATTCGATAAGAAATACAAAATAGAGATAACAGATGTGAAAAGATCTGTTGGAACACAATTATTCCAAAAAGGAAAAGATGAAAATTTATAGTAAATATTCTTAAGTAAATATTCTTAGGGGGGAGTACTTTGATTTACACATTCCGAAGGGGAGAACCAATTAATGGTTGGGTGGTCATTGTACATGGTTTGGGCGAGCATATAGGTCGGTACGAAAAATTGATTAATATAGTTACGAAAGAAGGTTACGGTGTTGTTGGTTTTGATTTGCCAGGTCACGGTAAAAGTTCCGGAAAACGTGGTCATACTTCAATAGAAGAAATATTAAATTTAATAGACGAACTTACAAAAGATATAAATACCTTCATACTATTTGGCCATAGTCTCGGAGGGTTAATAAGCATTCGCTACACTGAGACGAGACCTCAAAAAGTAAGTAAATTAATTGTTTCTTCGCCAGCATTATATCTTAAACCAAAAACTTCACAAAAAGTAATGGTAAACATTTTTTCCATAATTATGCCTTCTTTGACGGTTAGCAACGGAATAGATCCAAATTTACTCTCACGAAACAAAGAAGCTGTTCAAAAATATATATCCGATCCATTTGTTCACGATAGAATCTCTATCAAACTTGGTAAGAGCATGTTAAAAAATGTTGAATTAGCTCATCAACAAGCTGAAAGAATAGTATGCCCGACAAGCATACTAATAGGCACAGAGGATAAAGTTACACCTCCAGAAGGTGCGAAAAGATTTTACGAAGAATTAAAAACTAACAAGTATATAGAAGAATTTGAAGGAGGGTATCACGAACTCTTCGAAGACCCAGATTATGGTGAAAACTTCCATCAAAAAATTGTTGAAATTATAAAACAATAAACACTGATATCAAGCACTATATTATAATTTTTTATAATTTAGGAGAGTGGTCCACATGTACAAAACACGATTAGGAGAATTTGAATTAGAAGATAATGAAATCATAACATTCCCTAACGGTATTCCAGGATTTGAAAGTCTTAAAAAATTCGCTGTCATATCACTTGAAGAAACTAAACCAATATTTTGGTTGGTAAGCTTAGAAGATGAAACTATCGCTTTACCAATCATTGATCCATGGCTAATCAAAGAGGATTATGAAATAGAACTTTCAGAAGACGAACTTAAAACACTTAGTGTAGAAGATCCTAGTGATATAGTTATTTGGAGTGTTGTTACGATACCATTTGGCAAACCTCAAGAAGCAACAGCTAACTTAAGAGCTCCGATAATTATTAATCTTAAATCAGGCATTGGCATGCAAATAATACTAGAAAATTACGACTTGAAATATCCAATAATTTCCCCTAATACCAATAATGATGAATTGAAATAATTTTTGAAAAGTGGTGGTTATATGTTGGTTCTTTCGAGGAAAATTGGAGAAAGTATAATTATAGGTGATAATATCGAAGTGAAGGTTTTAAAAATAGAAAGCGGAACTGTAAAAATAGGAATAATGGCACCAACAAATGTAAAAATATACCGGCAAGAGATTTATCAAACAGTTGCTGAGCAAAATAAAAAAACTATTAGTGAAATAGTAAATAGTCCTGATGATTTGAAACGTCTAAAGGAGGTACTTAAAAATGTCAATAAAAATAGATGATAAACTTATCGATCATCTATCAAAGCTTTCAAGATTAACAGTTTCAGATACGGAAAAATTAAAAAAAGACTTGCAAAAAATCATTGACTACTTTGAGATACTTTCAGAAGTTAACACCGAAAATATCGAACCTATGTACACTCCAATTGAAGAACCTTTTGAACCAAGAATAGCAAATCCAACAACAAATGAAAATATAAATGAAATCATCGAAAATTTCCCTGAAAAAGTCGATAGACTTATAAAAGTCCCGGGAATATATGGTTAATATGTTTAAACACATTAAAAAATCAAGCAATAATTCAGAAAGCTGGAATAAGAAAGAGTGGCAAATCGCAGAAGAATTAGCCGTAAAATATTTAAAAGAAAAAGGATATAAGATCCTTGAAAAAAATTTTAAAACTCCTTACGGAGAAATCGATATAATTGCCAATAAAAAAGACATTATTATTTTTGTAGAAGTCAAATCGGGAAAAGGAATAAGAATACAACCATCTGAAAGAGTGGACGATAAAAAATATTTAAAGATAGTTAAGAGCGCTGAGTTTTATCTTGAATTTTATCTCAAAAATAAAAATTACAAAATTTCACAAATAGACGTAATTGAAATAATTAATGGAAATATAAAGCATTATGAAAATGTAGGGTGGGATTTCACTTGAGGATAATAGCTACGAATAAAAAGGCTTATACTGATTATATAATCGATGAAACATATGAGGCTGGAATCGTGCTTGTTGGAACAGAAGTCAAATCACTGCGCGAACACGGTGCTAGCTTCAAAGATTCTTTTTGCAGAGTTAAAGAAGGAGAGATTTGGTTGTTAAATCTTCATATTCCGCCATACCAACACGGTAACATTTACAATCACGATCCAGAAAGACCACGAAAATTACTTTTACATAAAAAGGAAATAGATCGCATTTGGAGCAAGTTAAAACTGGAAGGCTATACTGTCATACCAACAAAAATATACTTCAACAATCAGGGAAAAGTAAAAGTCGAAATAGCAATCGCAAAAGGCAAGAAAAGCTATGATAAGAGAGAAGAAATAAAGAAAAAAGAAACACAAAAAAGGATTAAGGAATATCTAAAATATAACAGATGAAGATATAAAGTTAGGAAATAAAAAAGTGAAGGGAGAATGAGAATTATGGATATTGTTAAATTTGTAGAAGAAAAGATAGAAAAATTTCTGAAAGATTATCAGCCAAAAACATTGAGTATTGATTTAGATAATCTAAACATAAATCAATACATAGACCATACAAATTTGAAACCAACTGCCACATCTGATGATATAAGGCAATTTTGCAATGAAGCACTTGAATACAAATTCAAAGGAGTTTGTGTTAATCCATCTTTTGTTCCTCTTGTTTCTGATATTCTAAAAGGCAGTGGCGTTTTAACAGTTACAGTAGTTGGTTTCCCGCTTGGAACCACAAGTACCGCTTCAAAAGTCTCTGAAACAAAATGGGTAGTCGAGAATGGAGCACAAGAAGTTGACATGGTGATACACATTGGCAAACTAAAAGAAAAGGATTATGAATATGTCTACAACGATATCAAAGCTGTTGTCGATGCCGCAAAAGTACCTGTAAAAGTAATAATAGAAACATGCTATTTGACAGACGAAGAAAAGGTTGCAGCCTGCGTACTTTCAAAACTTGCGGGCGCGAAATTTGTAAAAACATCGACTGGCTTCGGAACAGCTGGAGCAAAAGTTGAAGATGTACAATTAATGTATTGGGCAGTAGATGGCGAGATTGAAGTAAAAGCATCTGGTGGAATTAGAACATACGAAGATGCCATAAATATGATAAAAGCCGGCGCAGCAAGAGTTGGTACAAGCTCTGGTACTAACATAGTAAAACGCTAAATGTTGTTCTTTTGGCTATTTATCCGTGGGTAGAAACCCAAAGAAAGAAGGTGAACCCAAATGAAAGTTTTGGGGCTTATTTTAGCTGGGGGGAAAAGCGAAGCTCTCGGAAAACTTGTCTACAAAAGGGCAAGTGCTGCTTTACCAGTTTTTGGAAAATATAGAGCTATAGACTTTACGTTGAGTAACATGGTTAATTCTGGAATATACAAAGTTGGGGTTCTAACACAATATAATCCCAGAAGTCTTATGGACCATTTAGGTTCGGGTAAAGAATGGGACCTTGATAGAAAACATGGCGGTTTGTACATACTTCAACCGTATCTTAGCATGACTGGAGAATATTGGTATCGTGGTACCGCTGATGCCATATTCCAAAATACAACTATGCTAAGGCGTGGGGATGAAGATTACGTATTAATTGGTTCAGGCGATCATATATATAAAATGCTTTACAACGATTTATTTAATTATCATTTTTCAAAAGGCGCAGATGTTACTTTACTAGTAAAAGAATTAGATGACACATATAATTACAAAGATTATGGTTTTGTTGTCACAGAAAGTGACGGTCGCATAGTAGAGATACACGAAAAGGTAGAAAATCCTCCTTCAAGAAAAGCATTTTTGGGAATTTATTTCGTAAACAAATATCTTCTATTAGATTTACTATACGATACTGTCCCAGCAGGTAAATATGATTTACTCTTAGATGTTATAGTCCCAAATCTAAAAAAACTCAGGGTATATGCATATGAATTTAACGGCTACTGGCGTAATGTAAAAAAAGGAATAAATGAATACTATAAAACAAACATGGAAGTTTTAAACAACAGAAAAATTAGGGAAGAGTTATTCTTAAAAAATGGTAAAGTATATACAAAACTTAAAGATTACCCACCAGCAAAATTTACAGGCACAGCCAAAGTTTCAAATTCGATAATATCCGATGGTTGTATTATATCTGGAAGTGTTAAAAATTCTGTAGTATTCAGGGGAGTCGTTATCAGATCTGGTGCAAGAGTAGAAAATTCAATAATAATGCAAGATACAGTAATTGAAGAAGGCGCTTTCGTAAAGAATGCGATAATAGACAAGAACTGCGTAATACGTGCAGAACAAATGCTCGTTGGTGATTTCGAACCCGTCATTTTGGAAAAATGGATGGTTGTTTAAAGGGGGGAGATATATGAAAAACGTTATAGGATTGATTCTTGCAGGTGGTCAAGGAACCAGACTTGGAGTATTGACCGAGAAAATCCCCAAGCCAGCAGTTCAATTCGGTGGAAAATATAGAATAATAGATTTTACTTTAAGTAATTGTGTTAATTCTGGTATTTATAGAATAGGTGTCCTTACTCAGTATAGACCACACCTTTTAAATAAGCATATCGGCATAGGTAAACCTTGGGACCTTGATAGAAAAGGTGGCGGTGTTACTATACTTCAACCATATTCAACACTTACAGAAAGCGTATGGTACAAAGGAACAGCTGATGCAGTTTATCAAAACATTGAATTTGTAGATGAATACAACCCTGAGTATATTGTAGTATTGTCTGGTGATCATATATATTCAATGGATTACAGTGAATTTGTTTACTACCATATATCCAAAGGTGCTTTAGCTACGATCGCATGTATGGAGGTACCTATAACAGAAGCACATAGATTTGGAATAATGGTAACAGATATCGAAAATAAAATTATCGAATTTCAAGAGAAACCAAAAAATCCAAAATCTAACCTTGCCTCACTTGGAATTTATGTCTTCACCTGGAATTTTATAAAAGAAGTACTCATAGAAGATTCTAAAGACAATTCAAGCGATCACGATTTTGGAAAAAATATAATACCAAAAATACTGTCAACAGAAAAGGTTTACGCATATCCATTCGAGGGTTACTGGCAAGATGTTGGAACAATACAATCTTACTGGGAAACCAATCTTGAACTTGTAAGACCAATACCTCCTTTCAATCTACACGATCCTAATTGGAAATTTTACACTCGCTCAGAGGAAATGAACCCAGCTTACATTTCAGAAAATGGTGAGGTTAGAAATTCTATCATTAGTGAAGGTTGTGAAATATACGGTAGTGTAGAAAATAGTGTAATTTCACAAGGAGTTTTTATTGATGAGGGAGCAATAGTAAAAAATAGCGTAATAATGACAAAAGTAGAAATTGGGAAAAACGTTGTCATTGAAGATTCAATCATTGCAGAAAACACAATCATAAAAGGCGGATGTAAAATAGGAATTGGACATTTCGCAGAAAGCAAATATGATAAAAAAGTCTATAACTCTCATATAACTGTTGTAGGAATGGATAGCATAGTGGAAGAAAACTGTAAAATAGGTAAGAATGTTGTTATTGGTAACGACAAAATCGTTTCAGCTAACACTGTTATAGACAGTGGTGGATATCTAATATAATCTTTAAATAAATTAGAGGAGGAATACTCTTGGATCTTTATTTCATAAAGGTCAGAGCTAGAAGCAAGGGAACAGCAGAGGATATAGTTGGGTATTTTTTCGGAAAAACAAATAATGCTCCGGATTATGATTTTGTCGTAGTTCCTCTAAGATATTCAAATATATTAGAGGATATAACTTTAGAAGAAAACTTAAATGAATTTAAAGAAAAGCTTGAAAATATAAAGAAAAAAATAAAAGAAATTCCAGGTATCTACGACATAACATTAGCATTTTTAGCATACTTGAATAATATGCTGAATCGAAGGGGTAAAATTCCTCTAGGTATTGAATTTTCAACAGCGATAAAAGACGATGATGTAGAAGTTATCAAGACTATTATTAGCGATTTACTTGAAGAATGGAGCCCGAAAATGGAGGTCTCAGTTAAATTTCACGCAATGAGCCTTGAAGAATATTCTGCCTTTACATTTATGAATCTTCAAGAAGATTTCTCAGATAGTTCTGTACTTGAGATATATTCAAGAGCAGATGTGGCAGACTGCGCTGAAGTTTTTCCGGTTATCGATCCCATAAATGGCACATCTATAATTCAATTCGATATCGGCGATAAAATACCGGTGGTAATTTTAAATTTTGGGAAATACGAAAAACAAATTAGAGAATTATATCCAGGGATCGACAAGCAAAAGTCTTCTTTAGAAGGCATAATAATTAGCAAAGAACTTGTCCGAGTTAAAGGCGGGAACTTATTTCTTGTGAAAATTGAAATCGGCGATGGAATTATAGGTAAAACACTAATAAGCCCTGCGCTAAAAATACTCAGCGATGAAACTTACTTTTTAAAAAAGAGAAAATATAACACTCAACAACAAAAAGAGTCCCAAAAAGAACTACCTAAACATATAAAGGTTGAGATACCACCAACAACTGGTTCAGAGTTGTTGATATCTTTTATGACAACACTATTGATAACCGGGGCACTTCTTATAATAATTTATATTTTCACCAAATAAGAATTTAAATAATCTATCTATCTTTATAGAGGTGCAAACGTTATGAACATAATAAAAGCAACGAATGAAAATATACAAAAAATAGCAGAATTAATATATTCTGAAAAGTCTGAGTTTTTTGATGAATTATTTGGCAATAAAGCTATAGATTATATATCAAAGGCTTTAGAAGAAGATATACCACCTTTTATCAAGCAAAACATGTTACTATTGACAGATGGTAAAGAAATTAAAAGCGTTTTACTTTATGCAACAAAAGCTGGTTTTCGACATGGTTATCAAAAATGGTTTAAATTACTTGGCTTCAAGATAATTCCTGTTGGTTCGAAGATGATATACATTATAGAGAGAATATTGATGGATTTTTCTGTGGATGATCTTTACATAATATCTCTCTCAGGTGAAATGAAGGAATTTTTACTATATAAATTTATGAAAGAAAACAGATACAAGAGAATTATAGTTGATACGTTTAAAACATCTATATTCGAAAAATTCGGATTCCAAGAATCAAAATCTGTACATCCAAAAATGAAACGCTTTTCAAGAATAAGCGATTATCAGACTTTTACAGGTATCGGCTGGGATACACACCCTCTTGTTGAAAGCAGAAATTTAGTAATTGGCGGTGTTGATATAGAATCTAACATGGGATTATTAGGACATTCAGATGCAGATGTTTTGATACACGCAATAATAGACAGCATAGTAGGAATAACGCATAAAAAAGATATAGGTGTACTGTTTCCAGAAAATGAGTCAAATAAAGACAGAAGAAGTATCGATATGCTAGAAGAAGTAACAAAATATGTTATTTCATCAGGCTTCTTTCCATCTTCAATAGATTGTGTTATAATTTCTCCGATAAAATTAAAAGACTATAGGGAAAAAATTACTCAAAATCTTGAGAATATACTTAATTGTCAAGTTTCGGTTAAATTTAAAAGTGGGAACAATGTATATCCAGAATCGCAAAATAAAGGTATAACAGCAATATGCATAAGTAATATTGATAAAATATAAAACATATAACTTGGAGGTGCAGAGATATGGTAAATTCCTTTATAAAGACAACAGAAGAAAAGATGAAAAAATCCGTTGAAAAAATTGCTGAAGAACTTAAACATTTGAGAACAGGTAGGGCAACCCCTGCTGTACTTGAAGAAATTAAAATTGATTACTATGGAGTGCCAACACCCGTTCTCCAAGTCGCTCAAGTAACTACAGAAGAAAGACAACTCGTTATAAAACCTTGGGAAAGAAATTTACTGAATGTTATTGAAAAAGCCATATTAGCAAGTGACCTCGGATTGACGCCTGTTAATGATGGTACCGTCGTAAGAATAAACTTTCCAACACCGACAACTGAGCAAAGACAAAAGTGGGTTAAAAAAGCCAAAGAAATAGTTGAAGAAGGTAAAGTTGCAGTGAGAAATATAAGAAGAGATATTTTAAAAGATATAAAAGATAAGAAAAAAGCAGGAGAAATTTCAGAAGACGATGAAAAGAGACTTGAGAAGGAAATTCAAAACTTGACAGATAAATATGTTGCAGAACTTGATAAACTCTTCGAGAAAAAAGAGAAGGAGATAATGGAATTTTGATGAACAATTCAACTAATAATGTACCAATACACATCGCATTTATAATGGATGGAAATGGCCGATGGGCAAAAAAACAAGGTAAACCACGAACTTACGGTCATTACGTTGGAGCATACAAAATAGAAGATGTTGTCAAATGGTGTGCAAATCGTGGTGTAAAATACACCACGTTTTATGCTTTTTCAACTGAAAACTGGAAAAGACCTATGGAAGAGGTAAATTTCATATTCGGTCTTTTGGAAAATAAAATTCATGAATTTTATGAACGCATGAATAAAGAAGGCGTTAGGCTTAGATTCATAGGGAGAATAGATAAACTCCCAAGTTCTTTAAAAGACAAATGTTTAGAGTACGAAGAAAAAACAAAAAATAACTCGCGTATACAAGTAATAATGGCATTTAATTATGGTGGTCGAAATGAAATCATCGATGGCATAAAAAGATTAATGGAAGACACTAAAAAAGGTAATATTACACCAGATAAATTAGATGAAAACAGCTTTAGAAATTATTTATATGCGTCGGATGTACCTGACCCAGATCTTGTGATACGTGCTTCTGGTGAAATGAGAATAAGTAACTTTTTAATTTGGCAAATAGCTTACAGCGAACTTTACTTTTCAAAACTTCTTTGGCCTGAATTTACCGAAGAAGAACTCCAAAAAGCCATCGATGAATACTCAAATAGAGATAGAAGGTTTGGGGGAATAAAGTAAAATGCCAGAAACAATTGAAAAAAACACCAATTCTCAGAAAAATCTAAAAAAGGAAACGATTCAAAGATTCATAAGCGCTATTATAGTTGCTCCATTTGTTGTATTGTGCTTTATATCTTACAGCAGTTTAGTAGGATTAGTCGCAACGATAGTTATGATAACTTCAAGTGAGTTATTTTTCACAACCATAAAACGCCATAGTACTTGGCTTTCGTTTACATACACAGCCATCGTAACGGTTTATCCGATATTGTACGGTGTTGCTTTTAGAAATCACCCTATGGAACTCCTTTCCGTAATTTATATAACTGGAATAATTGTAGCACTTTATAAAATCAAAAACCGGGAAATTATAACGGAAGTTTATTTCGCATATTCAACTGCTTTAATATACATATCATTTTTGCTTTCTTTCTTTATACCACTCTACGATATCTATGGACCAGCAATTGCTTTACTAACTTTAACGCTCTCTTGGTCTTACGATAGTTTTGCTTATGCATTCGGTATGTTATTTGGGAAGCACAAATTCGGAAGCTATTACAGTCCAAACAAGAGTTGGGAAGGTTTCTTTGGTGGTATTGGTGGAACATTTGTTTATATAATTATCTATCAGATAATTGCGAACACATTCTTCCACTCAGAAATGAAATTAACATTTTTTTTGGAACTTTTAATCGCTTTTCTTACAGGATTAATGGACTCTTTTGGTGATATATTTGAATCATCTATCAAGAGACATTACAACGTCAAACATATGGGAAATTTAATGCCGGGTCATGGTGGAATGTTGGATAGAATTGATGGTTTGCTCTTTATCACTCCAGTTGTCTATATTATTTTAAAACTTTTCTATTAAGAAAAAATAGAATAAATAAATTTGGAGGTGCAAATAGATGAAATTCATGACAAGTGATGAAATTAGGGAAGCATATCTTAGCTTTTTTGAGAAAAAAGGGCACAAAAGATTACCAAGCGCATCTTTGATTCCAGACGATCCACAATTGATGTTTACAGTAGCAGGCATGGTACCATTTAAACCAATTTTTTGGGGCAAAGTTGATCCAGTATATCCAAGAGTTACAACTTGCCAAAAATGTGTAAGAACAAATGATATAGAAAATGTTGGTAGAACACCAAGGCATCATACTTTCTTCGAAATGCTCGGTAATTTCTCTTTTGGAGATTACTTTAAACAAGAAGCTATTGAATGGGCTTGGGAATTCGTGAACAAAGTACTAGAGATGCCAGAAGAAAAATTATGGGTTTCCGTTTACGAATACGATGACGAAGCTTACGAAATTTGGCGCAAGCTAGGTGTACCTGAACGAAAAATAGTAAGAATGAGCAAAGAAGATAACTTTTGGGGACCTGCAGGTCCAACAGGTCCATGTGGTCCATGCTCTGAAATATTCTACGACACGGGCGTTGAAGTCCCGGTACCAGAAGGTCAGGACCCAACACCAGCAAATACAGATGGAAGATACATAGAAATTTGGAATCTTGTCTTCACTGAATTTTACCAAGATGAAGAAGGAAATCTTCATCCACTCCCAAGAAAAAATATAGATACTGGCGCTGGTCTTGAAAGAATCTCCGCAATGATGCAAGGAGTTTATTGGAACTTTGATACAGATTTGTTCAAACCCATAATAGAAAGCATTGAAAATGTACTTAAAGTATCTTATAAATCCGACAAAGTAAAAGACGTTTCTATAAGGGTTATCGCCGACCATGTAAGGTCTGTCACGTTTATGATTGCCGATGGCGTCTTACCTTCAAATGAAGGGAGAGGTTATGTATTAAGAAGAGTACTTAGAAGAGCTCTTAGGCACGGAGTATTATTAGGAGCAAAAGAACCATTCTTATACAAAATCGTCGATAGCGTTGTGCAAAAAATGGGGAAAATTTATCCAGAAATCGTTGAAAAGCAAGGCTTTGTGGAAAATATAGTAAAAGGTGAAGAGTTGAAGTTTATCAATAATCTTTCCAGAGGACTTGAAATAGTGCAAAAAATAGTCTCTATTTCTGGAAAAATAAGTGCAGAAGACGCTTTTAAATTGTACGATACATATGGTTTTCCAATTGATATACTCAGAGACATTGCTACAGAAAATGGATACGAACTTGATGAAAAAGGATTTGAAAAATACCTAGAAGAGCAAAGAGAAAGGTCAAGAAAAGCACAAGGTGAAATAGAATTTGCGCAAAAAACAGGGTATGAAAATTTAGGGATAGAAACCGTATTTGTTGGTTACGATACACTAGTATCAGAATCTTCTGTATTGAAAATAAGGGTAAATGGAGAATTTGTTGAAAAAGCCGAGGGCAACAATTTAGAATGCGAATTAATACTTGATATAACCCCATTCTATGCTGAGAAAGGTGGCCAAGTAGCAGATACTGGAGTAATAAAATCCCAGGATGGACTTTTCACAGTAGAATATGTTTATTCACCAGTTGAAGGTATAATCGTACATAGAGGTAAGTTAAATGGAAAAATATCGGTAAATGAAAAAGTACAATCTCAAGTTGATGAAATAAAGAGAAAATCAACGATGAGAAATCATACAGCAACCCACATTTTGCACTCAGCCTTAAGAAAAGTTCTTGGCTCACATGTAAGGCAAGCTGGGTCTTTGGTTGAACCAACAAGACTAAGATTCGACTTTACACATTATCAAGCACTAACAAAAGATGAAATTACAAAAATAGAAAACATAGTGAACGAAGTAATTCTAAAAGCTATACCTGTAGTCACAGAAATTAAAAGCTACGATGAGGCTGTCAAAGAAGGCGCAATGGCATTATTCGAAGAAAAATATGGTGATTTTGTAAGAGTTGTAAAAGTTTCCGATTTTAGTGAAGAATTATGTGGTGGTACACATGTAAAAAATACCGGTGAAATAGGGCTATTTAAGATAGTATCAGAATCTGCTGTTAGTGCTGGGGTTAGAAGAATTGAAGCTATAACAGGTTTAAATTCTCTTGAATATTTGAGAACAGATGAGGAACTTTTCGAAAAATTAAAACTTTTGCTCGAAGCTCCAAAAAGTGAAATTGTCGAAAAAATACAAAAAATTTTGGAAGAGAAAAAGAACTTAGAAAAAGAAATACAGGAGATAAAGAGAAAACTCATAAATCCTGAAGAGATCGCTAAAAAAGTTAAAGAATACAACAATATAAAATATGTAGTCTCTGTCCTTGAAGATGTCGAACCTGATATCTTAAAAGATCTTATAGATAACATATCAGATAGAATAAAAGGTATTGTATTACTTATATCTAAAATGAGTGATAAAATAATTGTGACCGTAAAAGTTCCAAAAGAACTTACTCAAGATTATAACGCCGGAAACATAGCAAAATTGGTTTCAAAAGTACTTGGTGGTGGTGGCGGAGGTAGTCCAACATTTGCTCAAGCTGGTGGAAAGTTAATTGAGAAAATAGACGAAGCCACTGAATTATTCGAAAAAATAATCAGAAAGGAAGTGCAGTAATGTTTGGCAGATCTGATCTTGGAATAGATCTGGGAACCGCAAATACTTTAGTTTATGTGAGGGGTAAAGGAATAGTTATAAACGAGCCTTCCGTTATATCAATTAATGTTGACACAGGAGAGATAGTAAAAGTCGGTGCGGAAGCAAAGAAAATGATAGGTAAGACTCCATCTTTTATCCAAGCTATCAGGCCTCTCAAAGATGGCGTCATCGCAGATTACGATGTTGCATTAGCAATGTTGAGCTACTTCATAGGAAAGGCTCAAGAAAGTTTCTCGTTTTTCAAACCACGTGTAGTTATCGGTGTGCCTTATGGTGTAACGGAAGTTGAAAGTAGAGCTCTTTTAACAGCAGGGAAAGAAGCTGGTGCAAAAAAGGTTTTCTTAATAGAAGAACCCATGGCAACTGCTATAGGAGCAGGGCTTCCAGTTGAAGAACCGCAAGGAAATATGGTTATAGATATCGGTGGGGGGACAACGGAAGCAGCAGTTATATCTCTTGGTTCAATAGTTAATGCAACTTCCTCAAGAATTGCAGGAGACGAATTCGACGAAGCTATAATACAATATGTCAGAGAAGTTTACAGAGTTACAATCGGTGTAAGAACAGCTGAACGTGTAAAAATAGAAATTGGAAACGTTTACCCTCTGAAAGAATTTGATGAATTACAAACTGAAATAGTTGGTATAGAATTATCAAGTGGATTACCCAAAAAATTAACATTAACTGGGGGAGAAATACGTGAAGCAATAAGACCTACAGCAATGCAAATTGTCGAAACTGCAAAAGCTACTCTAGAGAAAACTCCTCCGGAACTCGTTGCTGATATAACAGAACGGGGAATTGTTGTAGCTGGTGGCGGTTCATTACTCAAGGGCATCTGCGAACTACTTGAAAAAGAAACAGGTATAAAAGTAGTACGCGCAGAAGATCCAATGAGCTGTGTTGCAAAAGGTGCAGGAATGGTATTGGATAAAATGGATATACTTGTGAGGTTGAAGAGCGTAGAATGAAGTTAAATACATTAGTTATTGTCTTTCTTGTTCTCATGCTTTTACTATTTCTCGATATTTTTTCAAAAAACTCCATAGCTAACTCAATACATACAATATTGTATAAATCTTCTACACCAATTTACAGTTCAAAAAGAAATTTGGAAAAATTATTTGAAAAAGAAAAAATTACTCTAAATGTTACTTTATTCAAAGATACTACTACCAATGCTCTTGAAGTTTTAAGTGAAGACTCTAAAGGAATTTATGTTCTGAATCTAAAGAAAAAAGGTATTGTTGTTGACGCAACGACAGGTGAGCTAATTGGTTTTGTTGAAAAAACTGGTAACGTTGGATACGCGATAAAGTGGTGGGAGAAAGAATTCCCTGTAACTATTGAATCAATAGAGTCCACAAATGAGTCCACTCAAACACTGAAAGAATCAACAGACACACAAGTATACGAAACGTACACACAAAAAACGGTTGGTTATTATTCAAACTATAGAATAGATCTACCAGACCCAAATATTAAAATAAATGGCAAAGTCTATATCTCAGAATATATACCATACGGGCGACTATTAAAAAATAACAATATATCAATAGGTGAGTATAGCAATGGTATCTTCAGAATCAAAATTCCTACAATCCCTAAGTACGTAGTGCTTTTAGAAGATTACACCATAAATGATGGTTCAAATAATTCGAACGGGGGGAAATAACTATGGAATACGAAAAGCTTTCAAAAGAAGAGTTAATCCAAAGAGTAAGAGAGTTAGAAGATGAAATATCAAAATTAAAGATGCGTGAAAACGAGTTGGAGATGCTTCTCAACGAATATTCTTCTATTATGAAAAAACAGTTTGAAGTCTTTGATGATTTTATAAAAGACGTAGGGACAAAGAGAATGATAGACCCACTGACAAGAGTATACTCAAAAGAACATATGTTAAAGCTCACTTCGTACTATCATCAAAAAGCGTTTGAAGAAAATTTTGGCTATGCCATTATAACAGTAACCATTAGTAATTTCGACAAAATGGCACAGATAGAAAAAGAACAAAACTTATTGGGTGTTGGAAAATTATTAAAAGAACTTGTAAGAGTCCCTCTTGACAGCGTTGGAAGAAGCTCTGAAAATCAATTCATTGTACTCTTAACAGAAGTAAATAAGGAAAATAGTATGAAAGTTAAAGAAAGAATTGAAAATGCGCTCATACTACATAATATACCAGCGACAGTAAAAATTTCAAATTATCCAGATGATTCAACAAACATAGAAGAGCTAATGAAAATTGTAGAATAATGTAAAGTAACTATGTATAAAAAAGGAGAGAATGATTAAATTATGGGTTCAATAATAGTTGAAAGAAGTAAACTTTCTGGTGAAGTTGAGATATCGGGCGCAAAAAATTCTGCGTTACCTCTTTTGGCTGCCGCTTTGCTCACAGAAGAAGAGGTCACACTTTACAAAGTTCCAGTTCTATCCGATGTTGAAACAATGATTGATATTCTCAGAACTACGGGTAAAGACGTCTTTTTTGACAAACATAAAGGTATTGTAAAGATTTCAGGTAAAATCTCAATAACACATATTCAGTACGAACTTGTTAGAAAAATGCGTGCATCATTTAACGTCCTTGGCCCTATTGCCGCATTAGTTGGTGAAGCAAGCACGCCCCTTCCTGGTGGTTGTGCAATAGGGGCAAGACCTGTTGATTTTCACCTTGAAGGTCTTAAAAAAATTGGTTTTGAAATAAGCTTTGACCATGGCGAGATACGTGCTAAGAGAGGGAAAAAAGAGGAAGAAAGTGTAGTTTATTTACCATTTCCAAGTGTTGGAGCAACAGAGCATATAATGAGTACCGCAGCCATACTTCCAGGTAAGACGATTATAGAGAATGCAGCGATGGAACCTGAAATAATTGATTTACAAAATTTGCTGAACAAAATGGGAGCAAAAGTTTATGGCGCTGGTACAAGTAAGATAATAGTTGAAGGTGTAGAAAAGCTCCACGGATGTGAACATACAATAATACCAGATAGAATAGAAGCAGGAACATACATAATAGGCATACTCGCAACAAAAGGAGAAGGAATTGTAAAAAATATAATACCAGAACACTTAGACGCTTTATGGTTTGTTTTAGAAAAAACCGGTGCAATTGTTAAGAAGGGAAAAAATGAAGTAGAAATAAAATCACCGGATAAGTGGTATGGTTGCGATATAAATGTATTACCATATCCAGGTTTCCCCACAGACCTTCAGCCACAAATATTGGTTTACCTTTCACTTGCTGATGGTTCTAGCACGGTAACGGAAAATGTCTTTAAAACAAGGTTTGCTCATGTTGCGGAGCTTGTCAGAATGGGTGCAAATATGAAAATTATCGAGAATACAGTATTTATAAATGGTGTCGAAAAGTTATATGGCACAACAGTTATGGGCACCGATTTAAGAGCAACAGCGGCTTTGGTAATTGCAGGATTAGCTGCGGAAGATAGAACTGAGGTAACAAGCGTTGAACATATTTTCAGAGGTTACGAAAACGTGATTGAAAAGTTCTCAAAATTAGGTGCAAGCATAAAATATATCCCCGGAGGTGTTCCTGAAATTTGAAGTCTAAAAAAATTGATAATTTTCTAAAACTCTTTTCGAGTAGAAATTTTTTGCTCTTTCTAATAGATATCACGCTTTTAACATTAGCTGGCTTGAATGCATTGTTTGTAAGATTTGGATTCGACTTTTTAGAAATGTCAAAGTATTCATCCGGGGTTTTTGTCCTTGTAATAATAACAATTATATCGAACCTTTTAAATGGTACTTACCGCATTGTCTGGCGTTATGCAACACCAAAAGATTTGATTGTTCTACTAAGAGGTCTGTTTATTGGTTATGCTTTCACACTAATATTCATACATTTCACAAGATTGGTCGTTCTTCCACGTTCCGTTGGAATGCTTACCTTCCTTGGTAGCTATTTTCTCCTATTAAGTGCAAGGATAATTTATCAATATCTGTTAAGTTGGAAACGAAAAAGCGAAAAAAGAATAGCTATAATAGGTGCCGGTGATGCTGGTGTCATATTATTAAACGAAATAAAAAGAACAAACTACGGTACCGTTGTCGCCTTTTTCGATGACGATACACAAAAAATAGGAAAATACGTTGCCGGTGTAAAGGTTTTGGACTCTGTAGACTCAATAAATAATTACATCGATAAGCTTGAAATTGATGAAATACTAATAGCTATACCCTCTGCTTCAAAACAAGTCATGAGCAGAATAATCTCAACAATAGATACAGAAAAAGTTAAACTAAAAACTTTCCCTTCAATAACCGAATTTTTAGATAGAAATCCAACAATAACAGATTTACGTGAAATTTCCTTACAAGATATTGTTGGAAGGGAACCAGTAAGTGTTGACATAGACTCTATAAGCAAATACTTAACAGGAAAAACAATTCTAATAACCGGCGCCGGTGGTAGTATCGGTTCTGAAATTTCAAGGCAAGTTTGTAAGTTTTCTCCAAAAAAAGTAGTCTTAGTTGGGCGAGGAGAAAATAGCATATATGAAATTTACAACGAATTGAAAGAGAAATATTACGAACTCGATATAGTGCCAATAATATCAGACGTTACAGACAAAAACATGATGGAAAAAATTTTCAAAACTCATAGGCCGGATATTGTCTTCCACGCCGCTGCACACAAACATGTATTTTTTATGCAAAACAATCTTTACGAAGCACTTAGAGTAAATGTATTAGGCACCATAAACCTTGCAAAATTATCTTGCAACTACAATGTTGAAAAATTCGTGTTTATATCCACCGACAAAGCAGTTCATCCAACTTCATATATGGGTACAAGTAAAAGATTAGCGGAACTTTACTTACTCTCAATACCAGATACATGCAAGACAGATTTTTCGATAGTAAGATTCGGAAATGTCATAGGCAGCAGAGGCAGTGTGCTTTGGAAATTCAAAAAACAAATAGAAAACGATGAACCTGTAACAATAACTGATCCAAGAATGAAACGTTATTGGATGAGCATCCCAGAAGCCGTGTCACTCGTAATTCAAGCGGGAGCTTTATCCACAAATAGAGAACTATACGTCCTTGATATGGGAGAGCAGATTCCCGTTGAAGAAGTAGCAAAAGCCCTTGCCAAGATTATGGGAAAACAAAATATAAAAATAAAATACACGGGCGCAATTCCAGGAGAAAAGCTTGAGGAAGAACTTTTCTACGAATACGAAAAACCAGAAAAAACACAACATCCAAAAATAATGCGTGTAGAATACAATAATTTAAAAAAAATACTCCCTGAAGAATTTGAAAACAAAATCTTAGAAATTATGAACAAATACATAGAAGGCCATGAAAGAGAAGCAGAAAATATGCTTTACGAAATATTAGAAATAAACTAAATAAAGCGCTATTACTCTTTTTTCTTTAGTTCTATAGCTTTTTCTATATCTTCCTTATCAAATAGATAAACCGAACCACACCATTTACACGTAACTTCAGCTTTTTCCTCGGAGAGAAGTTCGTACAAGTCTTCCAATTCAAGTATCATAATTGATTCGAAAGCTTTTTCTTTATTACAATTGCATTTAAAAATAACATTTGTCTCCTCATAAATAAGATTATTAACGCCAAGTACATAACTTGCTATTTCTTCTAAAGGAATGTTATCAAACAAATAATGAGTCATGGAAAAATTTTTAAGATTTGACTCTATTTTAATTATCACTTCATTTGGAAGATGTCTATCAAGGATTTGCACAGCAAGTCCACCTGATGTTAAAACACCATTTTTTTCCATAAGTACACCAAGAGCAAATGCCGATGGAATTTGTTCTGATTTTGTATAGTAATACGCTACGTCCTCCGCTATTTCTCCTGAAATCAAAGGCACTTTAGAGACATATGGAGTTCTTAAACCAACGTCTCTAACAACAGTCAATTCACCTTGACCAATTGCGTTTTTCACATCAAATTTTCCTATCTCATTTGGTTCTAATTCAAAATCTTTGTTTGTTATGTATCCTCTAACTGTACCTTTAGCACTCGATTGACTTACAACATTTCCAGCAGGTCCGTTACCTGAAATTACAAATGTTATCGTCTCCTTCTCCGACAACCATGGTATTACCAATCCTGCGGCAGTTGTTAATCTTCCAAGTACAACCGTAGGAAGATAACTTAATTTATGTCTCTCCCTTAACTCACTTACAATATCTTTAGAATCAATAAGTGAGAACCTTATCATCCCATCGTAAGCTGTACCGTATATCAATCTTCCCATCACAACACCTCCGAATTGCTTACCACTTAAAATATTATATCAACAACTTCAAATTTTGAAAAACAAAAATTCAGTGATATAATAATTATGCACAAAAATATTTATTAATTTAATCGGGGGGAATATTATGCCTACTGTGGATGTTTTGAAAATAGAAGAACTAATTTCAAAAGTACCCGGGGTTAAAGCTGTGAAAGTTGTAGGGGATAGTGGAAATTTAAGTGAAATCCACGTAATAACTTCAAGTGATAAAAGCCCAAAGCAACTTGTGAGAGATATAGAAACCGTTGTTTTGGCAAGCACAGGGATGAGGCTCGATAGAAAAATAATATCAATCGCGCAAGTTGAAGGCGATGTTAAATCACAAAAAATACTTCCATACCAACTTACAAACTTGAAAGTTGAACCCATTGATGAAAGAAACGTACGTGTTAACGTAACAATAGAACACGGCGAAGAAGAATTTTATGGAGAGTTTTCTGGTCCTAAGACAACGCGAAACATCCCAAAAGTCATTGGAAATGCTGTTCTAAATGCCCTCTCTGAAATCCACGATTTTGCATTATCATTTGATGATGTAGCAGAAGTTTATTTCGTTGGTAAAAAATACGTTTTAGTACACATAACTAAACAATACAATGGAATAGAAGAAAGCATAATAGGCACAGCTATTAACGAAGGAAATTTCGAAAGAGCGGTTGCCGAAGCTGTGCTAGATGCTTTCAGGAGGGTATAAAGTGCTAATTACCAGTAAAAATATAGTAAAATTTGTTATAATAACGATAGTTTTTTTAAACACATGGATTTTTGCGTATTCAAGCTTTTACTATAACAAACCAGAGTCATTGAAAGTTGTTGGAATCCTTCCGGTCCCATTAGAATGGGCAAGCAATGAAATTCCTAACGCGCAAAATATGAAATTAATTTTCTCTCCATCGTTTTATACAGCTTCTTGGTCTTCTCAGCTTATAACCAAGGGAGATAGATGGATAGGTGTCCCTACCAATCCCGCTGAGAATGTTTTCTATTTACAAGATGAAATACCAGCCTTTTTTAAATTAATTTTAAATTGGAAAATCCCAAACATCGGACTTTATATAGAATTACCTTTCGAAAAAGAAAAGAAAAACAAGTTAACAACACTAAACCAAGGCAACAATACTCCATTTAGCATAACAAATCCTCTTGATTTTTCCAAAATATCTGTGGATTTGAATTTTCCAACGTACTCTTATCTTTACTATGCAAATGACTGGATTTTTGCTGCAATAGGTAGATTCCCATTAAAATGGGGAGATGCTCAATACCCAGTCCACATCTCTCCAACAACTTATCAGGACAACATTACAATATCTTTAAAATCAACAAACGCAAGCTATGCATTCCATGCTATTACTTCTTACCCTTTACTTTCACAACAAGAAGAGTACATACAAAAAAATTATTCCGATCAACACACAGCAGGCATATATTTCTCAGAACCATCAAAGTATATTTTCGCACATAGACTTGATTTTCTATTAGACTTGCCTTGGAATACAGACTTAAGAATAGGTCTTGGTGAGCTCAACGTGGTTGGTGGTAAATTTCCTGATATAATAGATCTTAATCCTGTTACGATATTCCATAATACCTACGGCGAAGGATTCAGTAATGTAACTGGAAGTGTTGATTTTGCTTTGAACCTTTCAAATATACTTAAAATATATGGTGAATTTGTACTTGATGATGCCAACAGTCCTACCGAAACAGGTTCGAATTATAAACCAGGAGCAAATGCTAAAAATATAGGACTATCTTTAAATTTATACAGCCAAAACATATGGTTCGAGTATTCAGAAACATCCGAGTGGATGTATGTCACTAACTATCTCCCATACTTGAAAATAAACGTTAGACATTTTGATTTAGAAAATAATCCAGGTGGTAGGCTCCTTTTAGATTATCCTCTTGGGTTTATTTACGGCCCTGACGCAAAAATGTTTTCATTTGGTATAAATGGCACACTGCAAAATTTAGATATTTCCTACGATTTTAGATACAATTATCTAATAAAAGGTCTTGTAAATGATAATGGCACTATAAGATGGAAATGGTTCTGGGATGGATGGACAGGAAACGTTTCAGAGTCTGGAGCAACAACTCCTGAAAAATCAGGTGAAGCTAGCTATCAAATATTTACTGCAAAAATTTCTTGGAAAAATTTCGCGATATTTTATAAAACTATAGATTTTCAAAATTACATCTTAGCACTAAATACTGAATTTTCGTTCTAATTTCTTTCAAAATTAAAATTCATTCATTTAAAAATTTAAATTAAAGGCAAAACATATTCACTGTTTTGCCTTTTTATTTTTTCCTTCAAATTGTTACATGTAATCTTTATTAAACTATACCAAAAAACTTTTTGACAAAAGGTAACTTTTGGTGATATAATTGTAAAAGAAGACAACTTTAATGATGCTGTTAACTAGTAGTGATGATGGAAGCTAAAGCTGTA
>SPLK01000062.1_pt1 | contig 64765 bp, 60 predicted proteins | sample 2456111 | NCBI WGS metagenome assembly SPLK01 (sample SAMN11156906, study PRJNA527647) | hot springs metagenome | biome: Geothermal region; feature: Hot spring; material: tree branch in hot spring; isolation source: hot spring sediment rich in lignocellulosic material ... | reverse complement strand
CACTACAAGTTAACACTATCCTCTTTTCTATAACAACGTACCTGTAAGGTTCTAAACCTTCAGAATATGTGTGTATATCAGAATACTTCTTGGCTATCTCATGGACAATCTTTCTCTCAAAAGCAAACATTGGGTCAAGTTTGACCTTTCCAATCTTCCTTACTTTCTCAATTGCATGTTCAACTATCTGCTTAAGTTGCTCTCTTCTTTTTTCTCTGTAGTTACCAGCGTCGATAATTACCGTAACCTTTGTATCTGTTATTCTATTTAAGAATATATTCGCCAAATGTTGAAGAGCACCCAAACCTTTACCGTGCTTACCGATAATTTTTCCAATCTCTTCGCTGTGACATGAAGCAAGAAATGTTTTTCCCCTACTTGTGACTTCAATAAAATAATCAATACCGAAGTATTTAAATATATTCTCCAAAAAGTCTTTTAATTTTCTCTCGTAATACTTATTTGTAATAGTTATTTCCGCAACAGCGTCACGTGCAAACAAACCAAATATACCGTGTGTTCCCTTATCAATAACGTTTACCTCGTACTCACCTTCCAAAACATCATAGTCAATCTTAAACTGCTCAAGAATATCATCCACTGTCTTTCCAATGTAGTTTAATCTCTTCAAGTCTATCACCTCACACTTTCTCCATTCACACTTTCTCCATCCAGTTCAACTAACCACATCATATTTTACAAGAAAATAAATTTATTATTTTTTCTTCGGCCTTATTCCCCAAAGTTCGTGTTGTGTTAAACCTTGTATTTTGTATCGCTTGTAAATGTAGAATGTTATAACAAGTTGAATGATAGAGTTCATCGTCCAGTACAAGAATATACCACTTGGCAAGTTAATAAAGAAGAATGGGAATATGGCACCCATTATTATCTGCTGCCATGCCGTTCTTGAATCTTGGCTTGTTATAAGCGCGAGGTAATAGGATGTTAGAATAGTGATAATAAGGAACAACCAGTTTGCTCCCCAACCACCTGCTGAGAGGTCCTTCCAAATCAAAAATCCACCCGAAACAGAGAAAAGTTCTTGATAACTTTGGATAACACCGTAAAGGAGCATAAAAATTGGTAATTGTATGAGCAACATCAAACAACCACTCGATGGATTTATCTTATTCTCTTTGTAAAGCTTCATGAGCTCTTCTTGCTGTTTCTGAGGATCCTTATATTTTTTCTTTATAGCTTCAACAGCTGGTTGGAGTTTCCTCATTTGAATCATCTGTTTTGTCTGCGCATGGTAGAATGGATACAATATTAACCTTACAATTATCGTAAAGACTATAATCGTCAATCCAAAATTTCTTGTAAATGTGTTTATCCAATTGAAAAACTCGGTAAGCCCATCGGCAATGAAACTGTACCATGTACCAACACCAGGAATTGTTTTGATAAGTTCTATAAGCCTTCCACTATCTTCTCCAAAAACATGCTTTAAAACTGTCTTCTTGTAAGGTCCCATATAAACAAAGAACTCTAAGCTATTCCCTACAACCTTTGTACCATCTAACTTACCGGAAAATTTTACAATCGAAGCGTAATCTTTATCAGGTCTAAAAGAAACAAAGAAGTTCATAGCGGATCTAACCGTATCATTTGACCATATCAATGGAAGCGCAATTTTTACTGAATCTGGTGATTCAATCTTTACCTTATAAGAATACGTTATAAGTTTATCATCAAATATATAGGTTTTTTTCAGCCGATTTGGATAATCAAAAGTTATCTGTAATGATTTATAACTATCTTTCTCTGCCTTTTCACCATAATTTATAGTATATGTAGGTGTGCCTTCTGAAATCTCAATATTATTCTCATTATAAATATCAAAACCATCGTTATCGTTAACATAAAACAAAAACGCTCTACCAAGAAGGTGAGAAACTTTAGAAAGATTACCATCTTTTCCTATTTCAATTTGTAAATACTTACTTGTAACAACAATAGAGTCAACACGTTCTTCCACAAAAATACTAGAAAATCCAACGCCCCCGATTAATACCCCCAACAGTACAAATAACAAAAAAACGACGGTTGATTTTTTCAATTTTACCGCCTCCTTAGACTATTATTTGATTTTTTAAAAAGGTAAAATTCAGTAGGAACTGGATCATGTCCACCTTTTGAAATGGGGTTACAACGAAGAACACGCCAGAAACCCAGGAGCAAACCCTTAAGAATACCAAAACGTTCCACTGCCTGATAAGTGTAAGTGGAACATGTTGGTTCAAATCTGCATGTTGGTGGTTTAAGTGGTGAAATATACTTTTGGTAAAATCTAATCAACTTAAGTATTACTTTCCGCATCAATTATCCTCTCAAAAACGTTCAATAGTGAACTGCAAATACTCCGGTAATCTGCTTTATCAAACTTTTCCGACAAATTCTTCCTTGCAATAATGAGAAAGTCAAAACCTTTGGAAATATTATACTTATTTGTCCTGAAACATTCTCTTACCCATCTTCGCAATTTATTTCTCCGGTTCGCTTTCCCAAACTTCTTCTTTACAGAAATAGCTATCCTACTGTAATCAAGTCCATTTTTTCTGTAAATAATAACAAAATACTCATTCTGTACGGACTTACCTTCTTTAAATAAAAGGGTTATATCTCTCCTGAGTTTCAGGCGTTCTTTTTTCCTGAAAGTATATCTTCTTACTTCTTTAGGTTCTATCAAACTGTGAGTCTCCATCTACCTGTTCTTCTTCTGTTTCTAAGAACTTTTCTTCCGCCTGGTGTAGACTTTCTCGCCAAAAATCCGTGTGTTCTTTTTCTCTTTCTTTGTGAAGGTTGGTATGTTCTCTTCATAACTCTTTCCTCCTTTTCTTTTCCAAAATCTGATGTAGTATTATTTCTTTGGATTTTAAAAATCGGACTATAAGAAATTATATCAAAAAATTCAATAACTGCAATATACAAGTTGAAATAATTATGTTATATATTAAAAAAACAACTGGTGGCCAGGGACGGAATCGAACCGTCGACACGTGGATTTTCAGTCCACTGCTCTACCAACTGAGCTACCTGGCCACCTGTAATATGCTTTATATGTTTTTATCCTTTAATCGCTTCAATTTATTTTCTTTCATTTGGTGGGTGCGGCAGGACTTGAACCTACGACCTTCTGCTCGTAAGGCAGACGCTCTCCCTCTGAGCTACGCACCCACTCTGCTTTCATAACTTTCTTTTTAGAAAAATCTGGCGCCCCCAACGGGATTCGAACCCGTGCCGCTGGCTTGAAAGGCCAGTGTCCTAGACCGCTAGACGATGGGGGCGTTACTATTTTCTTCATGTTCCCATGAAGTGAGTAACCGTTACCTATGATACCAAAGAAAAATTTTTTGTCAAGTAGTTTATATAAATTATGTATGAAAAAAGATAGTTAACTTTGAGTTACAGCTAATCGCAAAAGCTCTTAAATTATTGAATTAATCGATATTTCGGATCATATGCCTATATATCCCGGGTTCGGAGTTCTCAATTTCTATCGCATCTACAGTTTTCTTGTAGTAATCAACTGGTCCAGCATCTCCGATAACTGCATAGGCGTATCCAACATTGAACATGTCATATAAACAAGCAAGTAGTAATGCTGTACCGATACCTTTTCCTCGATAATCTGGGTCAACCCCTGTGGGGCCAAAAAATCCACGCATGGTTGCATCATAGCAAGCAAAACCAATAATTTTGTTTTCTTTATTTGTATCGATAGCTATAAACGATGATATGGGTTTGTTGGAAAACGTCATATCCGTTTCGCTTGCCCAATGATTTCCAAACTTTTTCCTTACCCACTCTACCACGAAATACTTTTCTGGTCCTATGGGGCGTTTGATTTCTATTCCTTGAGCTTTTAGTTTTTCTATTATGGGCGCCAATTTTGGTAATTCGTACAACTTTACGAGTAAATCCGGCATAACATCACCTCGCTTGGTTTAAAAATAAATATCAAATCATATCAGCGATAATTCTTACGAATAAAATTACCAGTACTGCCAACATTATCGGTTTTATAACCTTCGAACCTTTCTTAAGCGCAAGACCAGAACCAAGCCAATTACCAACTATACCAAATAAAGCAGCCGGAAGTCCAAGTGAATAAATCACTTTACCGCCAAAAATAAATGTTACAAGAGCCCCTATATTTGAAGCCAGATTTACAATCTTTGCCGTTCCAGAAGCAGATACATGGTCTATTGACAATATTGAAACGTACAAAATTATAAGAAAAGTACCCGTCCCAGGTCCAAAAAAACCATCGTATGTTCCAATTGATAAGCCTATTAGAAAAGACATTATATAAGTTCTAACACTTTTGAAATTGATTTGTTTTTCAACTGATTGTTCATTTTTTCGCCCAAAAAATACAAATAAAGCCGCCAAAGGTATTAAAATAGTCAATATTATTTTCAACCTATCTGGAGATAAAAGTAACGCGAGTTTTGCACCAATATACGAACCAATCAGAGAACCGACAACGGATGGTAACCCTACAGAGTAAATTATCGCCCTACCTTTTGCATACCTTAGTGTACTAAATATTGTACCAATAGTAGAAGAAAGTTTGTTGGTGCCTAAAGCATAATGACTTGGAACACCAATGAAAAGATAAGCTGGCAGGGAGATTAAACCTCCACCACCAGCTATTGAATCTACAAATCCAGCCAAAAAAATCAGTGGAAAAAGTATAAATTTATCAATTAAAGTAAATTGCAAAATAATTCACCTTCTTTTGTATAACATCAAGAAATCAAACTACAATATTAAAAACAGCTTTTAGAATCCACCCAATCAAATATGCAACAGTAGCAGATAGGCCGCCTATCATAAGCATCTCAAATCCACCGATAAACCACTTAACACCTGTAACTATCTGCCTAAGGGCACCAACCGCGAATAACGTTATACCTGTAATTATACACGATATCAAAAATTGATTGTTTGCAAGAAAATTCCATTGTGAAGCAAATACATAGGCTATAAGTGGCATAAATCCGGCAATTATGAATGCGAAAAATGTAACTAAAGCACTTTTTAGAGGCGAAGAATCATCTTCAAACAACCCAAGTTCTTCGTGTAACATCGTTTCTACCCATAAATCTTTGTCGCTTGTAATCGCATCGACAAGTTTATCTAATTTTTCGCCAGAAAGCCCTTTTCTTTTGTATATTTCTCTTATTTCATGCTTTTCGGCCTCAGGCATATGTTCAACTTCCCATCTTTCCCTTTCCCTTTCAGCTGCTAAGTAATCTTTCTCCGATTTTTCTGACAAGTAATCTCCAATTGCCATAGAAATACCATCAGCAAATAAATTAGCCAAACCAACGATAAGAGCGACCTTTGGACTTAAATTCGCACCGGCAACACCAGAGATAGCTGCAAAGGTTGTTACAATACCATCACTTGCACCATAAACTGCTTGACCTATGTACTTACCTTGTTCTGTTTTATGCCAAGGTTCTTTACCTATTTCTTCAGGCGCATGCAATTTTTTATGTGTTTCCAAATCACCTTTAAAAAACGCTTCTCTTGCCTTTTCAACACGTGTTTTACGTCTTGAAAAAAACCCAAACAATGTTCTTCCCCCTTTCACAGATAAATTTCAATAACCGGATAAATTAATCAGGCCAATTAAATTATAACATATTATATTCGTGAATTAAGCTGTTCTTACGATAATATGTTTAACGTTACCACATTTTTTTGAGATATTCGGCAAAATTCAAAAGATTATATAATTCTTTACTCGTTATTGAGTTCATAAATCAAAAAATAACAATAAAATAATTTCGTTTTTTCTACGCTAATGTGGTTAAATTGTGATAACGTTACCACATATGTGGTAACAAAAACTTTTTCAAGGGTGGAACATGAATATGAAGAGAACGGTTTTTCTGCTTGTCGCTGCCCTTATGGCGATTTTGGTTTTTGGTGCGCGTACAATACAACCATCAAAGTTCTTGCTTGGGATGACGCACTGACACAAGCACTTAAAGAGGGATTGCCTGAGTTCGAGAAAGCCACAGGTATAAAGGTTGTACTTGAATTAATTCCATCCGGAAATTTGCTCCAAAAAATTGGTGTGAGTGTAGCGCCAGATAAGACAGACTATGACTTAGTAACTGTTGATGAGCCTTTTATAGAAAGAGAAAGTGTGGCAAAACGCTAATAAGTCGTCTAGTCTCTTGCCCATATTTGTGTTATCTTTGTAGTATCACACCATTCCCACACAATATTTGTAATTGTGTGGTTTTTTTATTATAATTGAATAAGTAAGCGAAAAATATAAATTAAAACCAAAAACATAGACTAATGATTTTAAAAATCATTTTGTTTTAAATTGATTTAAGATTTATAATAATACTTGTGTAAAACCGTGTAAAATCTATAAGGCACATACATGAAAAGGAGGGCTAATAAATGGAAAATATCGATGTAAAAATCAAAGAATTAGTAGATAAGCACTTCGATAGTATCCTAAAAGCACTTGATAGGGTTATCGCTATTAGGTCTGTGATGGGCGAACCGAAGGAAGGAATGCCATTTGGCGAAGGACCGGCAAAAGCTTTGGAAGAGACATTAGAGATTGCGAAAGAACTTGGTTTTGAACCGGTAAATGTAGACAACTACGCAGGACACGTTGAATATGGTTCGAAAGATGGAAAATACTACGCCGTGCTTGGTCATTTAGATGTTGTACCTGAAGGAGATTTAGAAAGATGGGAAACAGATCCATACAAATTATCAATTAGAGATGGGAAGATGTACGCAAGGGGCGTATCAGACGATAAAGGACCAAGTATAGGTGCGCTATTTGCACTCAAAATTGCTTCGGAATTGGTTAAAGAGCCAAAAAACAGAGTAAGAGTAATCTTCGGTACAAACGAAGAAAACGGTTCGGAATGTCTCAGATATTACTTCAAGAAGGAACCGTACCCAGATGCTGCTGTAACACCAGATGGTGATTTTCCACTCGTGTTTGCTGAAAAAGGTATCGTAACGTACCGCATTTCGAAAGAATTAAAAGGAAACTATTCGACGAAATTGATTAAATTACACGCAGGTACCGCTGCCAATGTCGTCCCAGAAGAGTGTGTCGCAGAGGTAGAAACAGATAAGATAAACGAAATTGCATATTTAGTTGAAAATTACAAAAGTACATGCAAATATGAATACAAAATAGATGGAAATAAAATCATAATTAAATCCTTCGGAAAATCCGCTCATGGTGCTCATCCAGAAGCAGGTTTAAATGCCGCGGGTGGTATGCTTGAACTACTTTCAAGAATAGATTTTGGAGAAGACAATTGTACTATAAGAACTTTGTACGAACGTCTTGGTAAGGAATATTATGGAATCGGATTGGGAATATCAGGATACGATGATGTTAGCAGAAAGCTGACATGTAATCTTGGAATTCTAAAAATTGAGGATGGAAAAATCATTGCGATAATTAACATAAGACATCCGATATTCTACAACGTCGACATGTTAACACTGCAGATAAAAGAAGCGATGAACAAATTTGAAGTTGAAAGGATGAGTTATTCAAAACCGCTCTATGTATCGAAAGATAGTGAATTTGTGAAGCTATTACTTGATGTTTATAGAAGTGAAACGAAAGACGAAACAGAACCAATCTCAATTGGTGGAGGTACGTACGCAAGAAGTGTTCCATACGGAGTAGCGTACGGAGCAGTCTTTCCAGGAGAAGAAACACACATGCATCAGCCAAACGAAAGCTGGTCACTTGAATCCTACAAGAAATTTATAAGAATTTACACAAAATTGATATACAGATGGTTGAGCGAATAGTAATACATTCTTAGCAAATATTTACTAATATTTACTAACTGTTAATAAAACAGGGGAAAAATCAAGTTTTTCCCCTGTTTTGTTTTTGAAAAAAATTATGATAAAATACGTAGTAAAATGCGAAACACAAATTTAACTATTTTAAATTAAACGCGAGGTGGTATTATGAGTAATTCTAAGAAGTTCCTAATATTGTTGGTTTTAATTATGACGGCTCGACTTTTCTCGAATACAATCGACTGGTTAAACCCGAATTATTCAAAAACTTATCCCATAGCAAACTATGATCAATCAAAACCCGAATCTGCATGGGGTTGTGTATATGCAAAAGATATATCTGTGAGGGTAGTAAATAACACACTTGTTGCTGTTAATGTTTACAAGATAGACACCATTTCAGCTTCTCCGGGAGCAGGACCATTTACAGATGTTTCTCAAACAGCTGCAGTTGATTACAACAAAGATGGATATGCAGATATTGTTAGCGTGACATACGGCGGAAGAGTAGTTATAAAACAGAACGAGGGAGTTGTTAACAATGACCTAGTAATGAGTGATATTTATTCTTACACCTTACCGATAGCAGGTGATGGAACTTTTATCGTTGATGACTTCAACAACGACGGAAAAGTAGACTTATTTCTTTATAATGCAAAGAGGCAAGCAGTATTTGTTCCAAACGCCGTAAGAGCTGTTCCTAGTAGTGAAATGTATAGAAAAGATTATCCCTACAACGACACCAATTTTCTAACAAATTGGACTGTAACAGCCATGGCAAGTTATGATTTTGATGGAGATGGCTACAAAGATATAATATACGCTGATATGAGGGGAAGGGTTTGGTTCTGGAAAAATACAAATTCTCAAGGTAACAATAGATTTTTCAATACACAGTTTGTTAAATTGATAGAGGATCCTGATATTGGAACAACAGCTACAAACGGTGGTGCAGTACTTGATGTAACTGATATAAACAAAGACGGTATTCCAGATATAATTGCTGGAAACACTGATAAAAGAGGTATCTTCATTTACTTAGGAAAAGTAGTTAACAATCAGATTGTTTACGATAAGAGCCAAAAAATAGCAATTGTTAATAACAGTGGATCGCTTGGTTCAATAACATCAGTTGATTCTACTATTCCTAATTCTAAAGATCCATCGTTACTGCCTTCGTTTGCACCTACAGTAATAAAAGTTACCGATGTTGATAGAGATGGTTTACCTGATATTTTTGTTGGTACGGATGCTTGGAGACAAGGGCAGAATTTTGGGGGAAGTATCTATCTTTTCAAAGGCAAAAACGTGGGAGCAAACGGTGTTCCAAACTTTATTAGTCTTGAACTTGTTCGTGGTAGTTACAGCACCGAAAATAAGCCACCTTACGATTTTGATGCAGGTACAATAGGAGACCTTGATAACGATGGTATACCAGATTTTGTTGCAGCAGACGGTAACCATTCTGGTAATTATTACAAGATATTAACTCAAACAGTGAAAGAATACAAGACAGAACCAGGATTTATGGTGAGTAATTACTTAGTAAACATAGTAAACTACAAGATGCCAGATGGAAGTATTATTACCGGTATTCCAAAGTCTGTCCTTCAGAATAACTTTGTTAAAGCCTTTGAGGTTGAAATTGAATTTCTTGAAAGTGGTACAGGTTACTTTGAACTGCGTTATTCAAAAAAGGCCATAAAAGACCCTGCCTTAATTGAACCAAAAATTTTTGGTTTGATGTTGGATCCTTTAACGATGAAACCTATGGCAGAAAAGATGCCTATTCCAATTACCAAAAAATACATTGCAAGGGCTATAATTGACCCACCGTCTCCAGATCCACAAGTTATAATAGTTCTCAGACCTCTTGATAAAAGCAAAGCACCTTATATAAAGTCCATAATATACAGAATTTGGACTGCTCCTGCACAAGTTGTTATAAGAGGATTTAATTGGACTAAATGACTTTGACTAAAAAGAGGTGAAATCATTGTACAAAAAGGGTTCGCTGTTTGTTGAGGCGCTAATTGCTATATTGATTGTATCTATGGCGATAGGTATCGGTCTTGTGTCCTCGTATAATCTATTAAGAAAGGCTTCAGAAAATAGAATAATACTAAACATGTCGGAGATACTTTTGAATGAATGTGAGCAGATACTTTCTCTCAACCAATCCCAAATATACAATGGAACAAAGACAGTATCCTACAGTGGTGAAAATTACACTGTAACTATAACTCGCGAGGTCAAAAGTCTCAGTTCAAAATTCAAGTTTTATCGATTCAATGGTACAAGTTATACTGAAGTTTCTAAACCAAAGCCGTTAGTTATAAATAATATCGTTTTTATAATAGTTAGAGTCACAGATTCAAAAGGTAGATACGTTGAAACAAAGGTGGTGCCTCAACAGTGGTAAAAAGAGGTTATACTCTTATGGAAGTCCTTATTTCAATTATCTTAATCTCTGTGATATTTGCAATATCAATGCCACTTTACTATCGAATGGCTCGAGTGCTTCCTAGTGAAGCAAAGCTGGCTTCGATATCAGAGAAACTGTTTTTCCTACTATCCGATGCAAGGAAAAGAGGCTTCTTAGGAAGCGATGTGGTCTGTATCAAATACTCTAATCGCACTTTTGAAGCCTTTATAGATAACGATTTGAACGGTGTTTCCGACGATGGCCAAGTATTATCAAAATTTGACTTAACAGGAACAGATTACGAAAAAGTTGTTTTCACCTTTAATAACCAACAAGTTGATCAAATTACTGACCTGTACACGACGGATGGCATTTTTGCAAAAAAAACATCCGGGAATATTCTGGATTTAGTTTATTCGAATGCGACATTCCAGTTTACACTTGATGGAAAGGTTATAACAATTAAATTGGAAGATTCACTTCCTAAGATAATTGAATAGATATCGAGGGTGATAAAATGCTGAAAAAAGGTTATACACTTGTTGAGGTTATAATAGTACTAATCTTGATTTCCATTTTCTTTTCTATACTAGTTATTATGACAGATTCAACTCTTAGAGCTTATAAAACTACGCGTCAAACTTTGCAAACACTCTATGCTCAAAGCTATGTAGACTTTTTATTTGACGTGCTTGAAGGAGAGTTGAAATGGGCTGGTAGTGGCTCAAACTTGTTAAAAGGTGAACAAGGTGACTCCGGTCTAAGGAAACCAGATCGAACAAAATACACAGAGATAGTTGACGTAGCAGTGGGCAAGCCTTGGTTATACGATAGTATAGACATAGAAAAAACTACGAATGGCTTTATAATATACATCACTTACATTATAGCATCACCTGTAAAGTTTTATTATAACAGTACAACTGGAATATGTAGACCTCTCTCTGAAGGATATTTGGATTCACCATCTTGGTCAATCGTGACACGTGCAATTGCACCTTCTTCGGAACATTATGTACCAACATTGGTAAAATTGAAGTACTATTACTTGGATTCCGGTGTCTACAAACCAGTAACAGGTATACTAAAAGTGACACCGGATATGAAATTCCAGATAAAAGAAATAGACCTATCAACATCTGTTGAGAAAAATTTAGTACCAAGCACTTTCCCATCAAACAATCCAACTACTGCACCGGATGAATTGTTCATAACACCGATTTCAAAGTTTAAAAATGTTGTATTCAATACAGGATATACTACCAGATCGTTTAGACAAATTAGAATCGAATACAATTCGCAAACAAAGGAAGTAAACATGGTACGATTTATTCCTTCCACAGATCTTTCTCAAAATACTTATTCGGTGAAGTTATTGGATAATGTTGAAAGTTTTCAGGGGAGCCTTGTTTACTACTTTTCAGGGGAATTTAGAGAATTGAGATTTGACAATAGAGATGACTGGAATACATATAAATATAGTAGCGAAGTTAAAAATATTAAAAACTCAATATTAGGAATGAAATTTACCATCACATGGAAACCTGCGTGGAAATTAGCGAGTGAAGAAGAGATCACGAAAACCAGATTAATAATATTACCACAAGGGATGCAGTAAATTCGGACAGGAGGAGAAAAGGAATGTATAGAAAGGGAATGATAAGCATATCAATAGCTTTGTTAATTTTTCTGCTTGCAAGTTTATCAGCTCTTGTAATTTCTGGCGTTATGAAGGAAGTTATCGAGGTTGAATCAAGAGTTCAATCCTCTTTGAATAGTTCGAAAGCAAGGTTAACTATGATATCAAACGCCAACATTTGGCGAAAGTTCTTAACTGACAATGGTGGTTACTGGGATGAAATTCAGTATGATTTCCAAACCACACAAGGGACTGTAACATCCTTGGTTTTAACGAGTAGTGGGGATGATTATATAAAGATAAATATAAGCAATTCGGAGAAAACGATAAATTATACTATAGTCTCGACGACAACTCAACATTCTAAGTTGGATAGATATATAAGAGTAAATATGGATGTTTTTATTAACGGTAAAAAGACCGTATTTGGTGGTTTGTTTGATTTAGGTTGGCCAGGCTTCTGACATTATTTTTTCTCTTCCAATTCTATCTTCTTTAAAACCTCCATCTGTTTTTTGAATTCCCTTATTCCCATGTTCATAAGGATAAATCGTGCAATGAAAAATTGTAATGGAAGCCATGTTACATGCCCGCTCGGAATGATATATCTTTTTGGTTTACCAAGTGCGTACCACAAAAGTTTCCTACTTCTTAACGGCAATGCTTTATCAAAGAGTGCTTCAACAAAAATTATTTTGCTTTTATCGACAAACTGGGCATAAGCAATTGGATCAAGCTTGAGATAGGGATGTATGTGACTATTTTGCATCTCCTCAACACTCTTAAACTGTTTTAACACTTTTAACTGTTCTTCGAACACTTCTTTCATTTTCTTCTGGTCTTCGATAAAGTGTTTTATCTTACCCGTAGACTTCAATCTTTCGACACTTCTTCTAAAAAATGCTAATGTAGGTGAGTGCCACATCAACGTAGCCATTTCTCCGCCAACCGTCATGAGTATTGTTCTATCGAAATCATTCCTTATCGCATTTATCATGACGGATACCATACCACCAAGACAAAAACCAAACAAATGAGCGTTATTTACCCACAAACCTTGACTTTTTATATGGTCAACAATAGAAAGCACATCCACAACGGATTGTTCCCAAAATTTTGTTGATCTATCAACGTCTGTATCAAAAAAATCCTTCCCACTCACTGAACCATGGGCTACCCTTGTGAAATTACCGGGCAAGATGGGAACAACCACCCTAACTCCAGCATTTGCCAAATGCGTTGCCATCCAAAGCAAGAATGGTATATTCGAAGTTCCAAGTCCATGGAGTATAAATAATATCCCAACAGGTTCGTCCTTTGGATCAAATAAGTAATATTCAACTATTTCAGTACCTTTTATCGGTTCTGGGTAAAGTGTCTTAAATCTTACGTATGAACCTCTGAATTTTTTAGCTTTTAATATATATCCTTGGGTAAATTCTTCTACTTTACCCGCATATTCAAAACTTACCATACATCTCCCTCCAAAAACATAGCAGTTTTTTCAATCATATCTAACGTCTTTTCATCTCTCAAAACAAATTCGAATCCATGACTACCATATGGATGGAGCAAAAGTTTGGAAGGTATCTTTTTTTCTCTTAGCTTTTTAAACATTTTAACTGAGGAAACATAAGGTACAACAGTATCTCTTAATCCATGGACTAAGAGTGTTTTTGGAAAATTATCAGGAATATTATTTACAGGCGAATATTTTTCATATACCTCTTTCGATTTTCTCGGTAATCGCTTCAACGTTGTCGCAGAAGCAAACCTTGCGAATAAAGAAGGTGATTCCCAAATATCTAACAAATCACATGGCGCATAGTAAGATACTACCCTTTCTATTTTTTCCGGAATGCGTGACGCTGTGAGAAGCGCGAGATGACCTCCAGCCGAAAGTCCCATAAGAGCTATCTTATGCTGATTTTCAAACTTTTTCATGACAAAATCAACCGCTTCTATAAGTTCATCTATAAGTTTTTCAATACCAGCCTTATAACCGCGCGTATAATCTATTGTAGCCACAATAAATCCCTTGCTAACAAGATACCTGTACCAAGAAATATTATTCGGTTGTCTGCGATATCCACTAATCCACCCACCACCGTGGGCAAAGACTACTATACCTTTAAACTTTGTCAAATTGAGTCTCTCAAGGTCTGGATAAAATATATCAAGCGAGTTTTTTTCTGTATACCTTACAGATTCTGCATACTTCCAAGTAGGCGTTTTTGGATCATTAGGTAACCTGCCGAAAATAGATTTTCTAAGGATTGGAATATTCACCAAAAAGATTATGAAAACAAAAATAGAAAAATTCCAAAAAGCCAAAAATATAGAAAATATGTAAAATAACATCTTAAAGAATAAAATCAACTTGCTTTTTACACTCCACAATATGTTCTTTTTATTCATCTAATACCCTCCAAAAATCTATTTCTATCTATTTCTCATCCAATTATATCATTTAAAATGTGGTAAAATATATTGAAATTCATAACAATGCTTAAGGAGGCTTAAGACAATGTACGGAATCGTAAAGTATCCTGTCTCCGATATGCGTTCCGAACCGAAATTCAGAAGTGAACGAATTCATCAATTGGTGTTTGGTGAAGTAGTTTTAATAAAAGATGAAAACGACAATATCAAACAAAACGACTATATCTACGCCTGCGACATTAGACTAAATTACTGCGGATACGTAAACAAACATACATTATTCATATTGGATGAAAAAGAATACAAAGATTTCTCAAAATTAAACGAGGTAAAAATCTCCGTGCCATTTTGTAAAAGCTATGGAGCCATAGAGTACCTCTTGCCATTCGGTAGCAGATTGTACACTAACAGTTCTTCAGAATATACTGAATTTTACTTACCAAACGGTAATGTTTATAAACTCGTCGATACACCATTCTATAAATCAACTGAGCCTATGGAAATCGCCATACAATTCTTAGGAGTACCGTATCTTTGGGGAGGCACATCATCGTATGGTTTTGATTGCTCAGGTTTTGTAAATAGAGTATACGATGTAATTGACATAATTCTTCCAAGGGACGCTAATCAACAAGAGAAAAGTTTACAATCAGTTGAAACTCCCAAACCGGGAGACTTATTATTCATGGAAGGACACGTTATGATGTACATCGGTGATAGCAAAATAATCCACGCAAATGGTCATAACATGTGTGTAAATATAACCAATTTAGATAAAGAAGATTATGGGATTTACTTGAAAAGCAAAATCCGTAAAATCGGGAGAATAACTGGATAATTAAATAAAACAATTAACGTATCATAGAATATATGGTAAAATCATAAGTGTTATAAAATAAAATGGTAATTGGAGGGATAAAGATGGGCAAATACGAACTTGATATAGAAAAATACAGAAAGGCCGTTGAAAAAGTTATCTTAAGATTTGCGGAAAGAGGTTGGGAAGAAATAAAAATAGAAGAGATATGGTTTGAAACGTCTTTACCTACAGATGTCATAATCCAAGCCTTCAACGCCGGGGTGTCAATCCCTGAAGAAGTTAAACTAGTAACTTACAAGGGGAACGTAATATGGAAAAAAGAAGGATAAATAAAAATCTTATCCTATCTATAGCGCTTATTATCCTCTTATCTCTGAACGCTTTTTCTTTAGAAGTAAAAACTTCGGCTGTATACAACTACGGCGATAACCTATTTTCGCTCTATAATACTAACGCTCATAAAACGTACTTTGAATTCATCGCAAATTTAACTTATTTATCTGAAAATATACTTTTCAACGCAGATATATCATTTTTAAATAACAAAGCCTACAATGACCCATTTTCTGAAAGTTACTATGGCGGATTTTATTTTTACATAACCGATGGCTCGATATCGCTTAACCTCGGAAATTCGAAAATATCTTTTGGAAAAACACACCTTGGTGACATGATTACATCACCGTACTCACTTTTCGTTTCGTCTGTGAATTATCCAAGAAATACTCTTGAATACAGATACGAGGATAATAAATTTATTTACGTTACAAGATGGATAGAATTGAACAACCTGATTAATTCATCGAACTTACAAGAAAAATACCGAAGCGCAAATTACAAAGTTTACGCTGTGAAATTTCCAAACATTAGATTTGGATACGAAGAAGTAAATGTATACATTGGAAAGAATTTTGATTTTGAGTATTTTGCTAATCCAATTCCAGGATTTTTTATCCAGTATGTCAACAGCGCGGGTAGACCGTACCCTGAAGGTTTGGGTGAATCAAATTTTATAATGGGATTTTTTGGGGATTATTCAGATAAGGAAAAATACCTTTACACACAAATTCTTATCGACGATATAAACATGAACAGATTTTTACCCCCAGATTCATACCAAAATCCGGATAAAATCGCATGGTCGTTTGGTGGAAGTTTTTCAACCAACGTAGGTAAAATAGAAATACACCACGCTGGAGCGACGAAATACACATTCCAACCATCTTCGGAAAGTGGAAATCAAATGTACTATGGATACACCTATTTCCCTTATTTCACTTACAACGGAACAAATACGATATTTCCGTTAGAAATGCTTTACGCAGGTTACAAATACGGTGAAAACAACCTTGCTTTTTTGATTAATTACTCTCCAAACTTTGTCAGTAATTTGAAAACTTCTTTAGAATACGTAATTTTAGGCGAACGCTCCCCAGTCAACCCTTGGAATGATTTGACAACATTCAAGGAAGGAACACACTTACTCGACGATCCGGTTCTTGAGCACAGACTTGTTGGAAACGCAAATTACTCATTCAAAATATTAGATGGGCTGAACATATGGCTAAATACATCTTTGGGATACATCTGGAACAAATCAGAACTTACCGAAGTTACCACAGACAACGTTAAAAAACCACTTATGAGACCTGTATCTGGTAATAACATACCATTTTTCTCCTTGGTTGTTGGATTAAACTTTGAATTTAATTTCTAACACAATTATTTTAGGAGTTGTAAATAATGCTCAAAGAAGGTTTCAATGCGGTTCTTCCATCGTTCTTACTAATGTTCGTTGGATTTTTGTACGGGAAAATCTTTAAAGATTCAGAAATTGGGATATTCAACAAAATCGCAACTTGGCTGATGGCACCATTAATCACATTCACTTTCATGAACGACTACATCCCTAAAATCGATGTTTTACTTAGGTACACGGCTGGATTCGCTTTAATGTTCGTAATATCGTATTTAATATCAAAAGCCCACAAAGAACATAAAGAGATATTCTTCACAGGTAATGTTTACGTTAACTCAGGTTATTTGGGTTACCCTGTACTATTAGCCCTATGGGGCGAAAAAGCCTTAGCTTTAGGTGTAGTTTATTCTTTTGTAAACGTGTTATTTGGAAGTACATTCTTACCAAGCATGATAAGTGGAAAATTAGAGCTTAAGAATGCATTGAAACTCCCATTTATTTATGCGATATTCTTAGGATGGGGCTTAGGTTTTGCAGGTATTTCATACAAACAACTTCCACAAGGAATATTAACGGGTTTCAACTGGCTTAGAGATATGGCTATACCATTTTTACTTTTGCAAGTAGGGCTATCTATTTCGCGCATAGAATTTGATTGGCATGACATGAAAGACTACGTTTTGCTAAGTTTTGAAAGATTGATATTCATACCATTAGTAATGACATTATTCGCGTTGCTATTAAACCCATTTGAAGCGAAAGTATTTGTCCTTGAAAGCGCTATGCCTATAGGAGTGAACAGCGTCGTTGTTATAAACACATTCAAACACAAAGATACACCAAAAGCTGGAGTAACAGTCGCTTTGACAACACTATTTTCTCTATTAACATTACCAATATGGGCTTTTGTATTAGAAAAAATATTTTAAAATTATAAAAGAACTGAGAGGAGGACTGACGAGATGTACTTACAAGATGTTATAAAAGTATTAGACGAATTCTGGGCGAATTACGGTTGTTTTATCGAACAACCATACGACATGGAAATGGGCGCGGGCACATTCCATACATCAACATTCTTTGGTGTGCTAAGAAATAGGCCTTGGAACGTTGCATTTGTCCAACCAAGCAGAAGACCAACAGATGGCAGATACGCAGAAAATCCAAATAGAATGCAAAGGTTTTATCAATACCAAGTAATATTAAAACCACATCCAAAAAATTCTCAAGAAGTTTACCTTGAATCACTCAAGGCACTTGGTATTAATCCGAAAGAACATGATATAAGATTTGTTGAAGATAACTGGGAATCTCCAACTCTTGGTGCTTGGGGTATCGGGTGGGAAGTTTGGCTTGATGGAATGGAAATCACACAATTCACCTACTTCCAACAAGTTGGCGGAATAGCTCTTAAGGAAATACCACTTGAAATAACATACGGTGTTGAAAGAATCGCTATGTACTTACAAGGTGTCGATAATGTTTACGATGTCATGTGGAATAAAGATGTAAAGTACGGAGAACTCTTCAAAGAAAATGAAAGACAGTTCTCGATATACAATTTTGAAGAAGCAGATGTAGAAACTCTCTTCAAGCTTTACGAAATATACAGAAAAGAATTCGATAGGTTAGCGGAAAAAGGATTGATATTCCCCGCATACGAACAACTTTTGAAATGTTCGCACACATTCAATTTACTTGACGCAAGAAACGCCATCAGCGTCGCCCAACGGCAAACTTACATTAGAGACATACGCACAATGGCGAGTAAATGTGCGAAAGTATTCGTTGAAATGCAAGAGACACAGGAAAAGGAAGGTGAACAAAAATGAGCAAACCAAATGAATTTCTCTTTGAACTTGGCATAGAAGAACTTCCAACCACGGAAATAAATGGATTAATTCAGCAACTCTCCGATAAAATTCAAAATACACTGAGCGTTGAAGGTATAAATTACGAAAAATTCCAAATCTTTGTAGCACCACGTAGGTTTGGATTTGTAATCGAAGGTTTACCAGATAACACCCCAGAGAAAGTTATCGAAAAAAAGGGACCAGCTGCGAATATCGCATTTGACGAAAACAACCAACCAACAAAAGCACTGCTTGGTTTCTTAAAGTCGAACAATTCAACACTTGAAGAAGTCAAAATAATAGATAACTATGTGTACATTACTAAAACGCAAAAAGGTCTTCCAATAGAAGAATTTTTGAAAACCACAGTCCCATCTATAATAACTTCAATCAAATTCAGAAAACCGATGAAGTGGGCAGATGGGAAATACGAATTTGTAAGAATACCACACCATGTACTCGCACTATTAAATGGAAAAATAGTTGAAATGGAAATTTTCGAGATAAAATCATCTAATAAAACAGTTGGGCATAGATTTGTTATGGATGAATACTTCGAAGTCAATTCGGTACAAGACTACTTTGACAAATTGAGCAAATACTATGTGATACCAAAACTCGAAGACAGAATAAAATTCATAAAGTCACAACTCGAGGAATTTGAAAAGAATGGTTACACAATTGATAAAGATGAAGAATTAATCCAAGAAGTCGCGATACTCACAGAATATCCAAAATTAATTTCAGGAACATTCTTAGAAAAATACCTGACATTGCCAGAGGAACTGATAAAAACAACAATAAAGCACCACCAAAGGTCATTTACAGTACACAGTGGCAATAAAATAACAAACACATTTGTTGCTTTTATCGATATGCCAATGGATGAACTTGGAAACGCTAAAAAAGGTTACGAAAGAGTTATCAACGCAAGGCTCGAAGATGCAAAATACTATTATGAAAAAGATATTCATTTTAAGCTTGAATCATTTAACGAGAAATTGAAAGAAATTGTATTCCAGAAAGAACTTGGAACGCTATACGACAAAATATCAAGAATTGAACAACTTTCGAAAAAAATAATAGAAATTTTGGAATTAGAGAAAATAAGTGATAATATATTAAGGACAGCAAAGCTTTGTAAAGCGGATATTGGAACGCATGTTGTCTATGAATTCCCAGAACTTCAAGGAATTATGGGAAGAATTTATGCGTTAAAAGATGGAGAAGCAGAAAACATTGCATATGGAATTGAAGAGCATTATAGCTCAAATCCATCGACCGTTGAGGGAGCAGTAGTAGGAATTGCCGATAGAATAGATACCATAGTAGGTAATTTCATCATTGGGAACATACCAAGCGGTTCGAAAGACCCTTACGGATTGAGAAGCAAGACAGACGACATTTTTGCAATCATTGAAAAGTTTTCTTGGGATTTGGATTTAAAGGTATTACTTGAAAAAGCAGCAGAGCTATTAGGTAAAGAATTACCAACAACATTAATAGAATTTTTTGAAAATAGATTTGAATTGTACAACTCAAATGTAAGATATGACATAGCCAGAGCAGTAAAACACCTTTGGAAAAAACCACTAAGAGGTATACTATCAGCAAAGGCTATTTACAAACTCGTTGGAAAAGAAGAATTTGAACATCTTTTAGTTGGTTTTGAAAGGGTACACAACATATCCAAAAAACACATATCGGAACATTTTGACTCTGCAAAATTTGTAGAAGAGTCAGAGAAAAAATTATTCCAAAAATACATAGAAGTTAAACCCTTTGTTTTAGATGCGATAAAACATTTAGATTTTGAAAGCGCGCTTGAGAAATTAATCGAACTCAGACCGTATATCGATGAATACTTTGACAAAGTATTTGTAATGTGCGAAGATGAAGATCTAAGAATGAATAGACTAGGGTTTTTAAAAAATATCGATATGCTATTTATGGAAATTGGGGATTTAACACTTATAGAGCATTCACAAAACTAAATTTTTAAAAGGAGGGTTAAGTATTATGAAGAAAACCGTTGCGTCAGTTATTCTATTTTTAACTTACTTATCGTTTGCATTTACCATTGGTACATTATCTGTAGAAAACCCGGGTGGAGTAGTTAATCAACCATATTTTGTAAGAGCTATCACCTTCCCAAGTGCTGAAGAGGGGAAATACACAATCGGACTTGAAGGACATTTAGGACTGGGACCTATCAATTTTTCCATAGGTACGTTTACAAAATTCCCAGACTTTCAATTTAACAAAGATACATATTTAGGTTTAGGAGTAAATATAGATAGGTTCTTTATCTCAGCCAATGCAACTACAACTATAAATACTCTTTTTGATATCTCAGCATATTCCAATCCAAAAATCGCATTTGGACTTGGTAAAATTAAAAAGACCGATAATTTGTTTTATTCTTGGTCAAGATTTGAGTTTTCTTATGTCGCAAACAATCTCATTACTAAAGAGGATGGTATATTCAAAATCAATAAATCATTTGATTGGACAAATGCGCAATTTGATTTGATTATAGAGTCTCAAGACAATGGATACTTTTTGTTCGGATTTTATAGTGGAAAAATTTCAGAACTTCTGAACGGAAATTTCAAGTACTCTTTTGAACTTGCGCTTCCTTATTATTTTGTATATTTTTACATCTCAAAAGGTTTTGCTGAAAATTGGAAATTAGGTTTGGGTTTAACTCCTTTCTTTATAAACACATTAGTAACATACGATTTTTCAACATCTAAAATCGCTTGGAACTTTTCTGTACAATACTAGTTTTACTAAATTTTAAAAAGTTTATAAAAAATGAGTTTAAACACATATTTTGTTGAGGGGGGATAGTATGAAAAAATTTTTTACTATATTAATAGTCATGCTTTTAGTTACTTTAACAGTCACACCATTTGCTCAAACACTAACTCAAATCAAACAACGTGGTAAATTGATTGTAGGAACAGAACCAACATTTCCACCATTTGAATTTGTTGACGAGAAAAATCAAGTTGTAGGTTTCGACATCGACATATCTATGGAACTTGCGAAAAGATTGGGAGTAAAACTTGAGATTGTCAATTTACCATTCGATAGCTTGATTCCAGCGCTTCAACAAGGGAAAATTGACTTAGCAATTGCTGGGATGACAATAACGGAAGAAAGAGCGAAAGTTGTTGACTTTTCAAAGCCATACTTTGAAGCAAACCAAGCGATAGTCGTCAGAAAAGATTCAAAATTTGAACCAAAGAAGTTAGAAGACCTTGTTGGCAAAAAAGTAGCTGTCCAACTTGGGACAACAGGCGATTTGGTTGTAAGTGATATCAAAGGTATAAATGTTGTAAGATTCCAAAAATTCACAGACGCGTTCCTTGAACTTCAAAATGGAAGGGTTGACGCGGTTGTTCTTGATGAAGCACCAGCAAAAGCCTATGTAAAGAAATTTTCTAAATTCTCCATAAGCTCAATTGTGGATACAGGCGAAACGTATGGAATAGCAGTTAAAAAAGGAAATAAAGAATTACTAAACTTCGTTAACCAGACATTGGATATAATGAAGGGTTCTGGACAGTACAACAAATTATTACAAAAGTGGTTTGAATAATCACAGGTTATAGCCCCCATATTTTGTGGGGGCTATTTCGTTTTTTATCTTTTAATTTTTTATCTTTTTATTCTTTTTTGGGGAGGGAAGGCTTGTGGAGGCACTAAACGATTTACTCAAGAATTTTCCATATCTACTTTTAGGAGCATGGGAAACACTCAAGTTAACAGCATTTTCGGTCGGTATAGGTCTTATATTGGGAACATTCATCGGTATGGGCCGACTCTCAAAAATAAAATTAATCAATTACCCATGTACTGCATACGTTGAATTTTTGAGAGGCACACCTCTACTTGTCCAAATATCCATAGTATATTTCGGCTTACCGCAACTTGGTATACAATTAGCCCCGTATCCTGCAGCAATAACGGCTTTAGGATTAAACAGCGGAGCGTACATTGCGGAAATCGTTAGGGCGGGAATACAATCTATCCCCAAAGGTCAATACGAAGCAGCCCGTTCGCTTGGATTAACTCACTGGCAAACCATGAGATACATCATCCTTCCTCAAGCTTTTAGGAACATACTTCCAGCTCTTGGGAATGAGTTCATAACACTCACAAAAGATAGCTCACTTGCTTCTGTAATTGGCGTTTCCGAATTAATGAGAAGTGGACAGTTCGTTATATCAAGAACATTCCAAACATTCTCCATATACTTCGGTATAGCCTTCATATACTTCATCATGACATTTGTCATATCAAGACTTGTCAGATACATCGAAAGGAGGATGGCAACGGCATGAGCGAGACAACGATTAACACATCAAACGGGAAAGAAATAATTATTAAGATAGAAAACTTGGTAAAACGCTTTGGCAAACTCGAAGTTCTAAAAGGCGTAAATATGGAAGTTAAGAAAAAAGAAACAATAGTCATCATCGGGCCAAGTGGTGGTGGGAAGAGCACATTATTAAGGTGCATAAACAAATTAGAACACTATCAAGGTGGAAAAATATATCTAGATGGCAAAGACATTGATGAATACGACATAAACCAACTCAGAACAAGAATTGGGATGGTTTTCCAGCAATTTAACCTATTCCCGCACATGAGTGTATTACAAAACCTTATACTTGCACCTGTGAAAGTCAAAAAAATTCCAGAAAGTAAAGCTATCGAGAAAGCAAAGGTACTCTTAAACAGAGTTGGACTAATTGACAAAATAGACGCTTACCCAGAACAACTTTCCGGTGGTCAAAAACAAAGAGTGGCAATTGCAAGGGCACTTATGATGGACCCAGAAATCATGTTATTCGACGAACCAACATCCGCATTAGACCCCGAACTTGTCGGTGAAGTATTAGATGTCATGAAAGATCTTGCTAACAGCGGTATGACAATGTTAGTTGTAACACATGAAATGGGCTTTGCAAGGGAAGTGGCGGATAGAATAGTATTCATAAGCAATGGTGTGATAGAAGAAGAAGGCACACCTGAAGAAATACTCAAAAACCCTCAAAAACCAAGGACAAAGGAATTTTTAAGAAGAATTTTGTAATACACAATTAAGTAAGTTAGTTACCCTTGAAGGAACGATATCAAGCATACAAGGATACCAATTTAATGTCAAAACAGAATACTTTGAAATTCTCATTTATTTACGTAAAGAAGCCAATGTATCGACAAAAGACTTGAAAGTCGGCGATAAAGTTTCCGTTACAGGTATCATGTACTTGTACAAAGACACATTTGAAATACTTCCAAGAAACCAGCAAGATGTGGTTAAGAAATGAAATAATACAAAAGAAAAAACAACCCCAGGCTTTCAAAGTCTGGGGTTGTTTTATTAAAGACTTTGAAAGATATTAAAAGTCTATTTAACAATATTCAAATATATTACTTTCTGCACCTTATCGTTATTTTTATCTTGTGCTACAACTATCAACGGTATTTCACCTTGCAAATCTTTGAGTGAAATTGTACCTTCCAAATTGGTACTGTATTCATTTGATAAATCTGTGGATAGGTAAACAATAACTCCCGGAGTTCCGTTGACTTTCACGTAAATCTTTTTGATATCAAATTCTTCCGGTTTCGCGTTAACAACTACATATATAGTATCAGTTGCAACGGAAGATGGATTAACCGATTTAGATTTAGTACTATCTGTGTAAAGTCTGACATCGATATCTATAGGTATTTCGTAAGTGGGTGTTGCCACACTTTCTTCTAAATATGGAAGAATTTGTATAGAATCATTTGCTTTGAATTTGATATCTTGAAAAACTACCGTTCCGTAATTTTCCTTCTTTACAATTACATTCAACTGCTCGCCATCTTTTATCAAATTCGTACCAATTTTAGCGATGCCTGAGCTATCTGTCTTCCCCTCTCCCCTTATTCTTCCCCAGTTACTTTTTACAACAACCGTAGCACCTTCAACAGGCGACAAAAGTCCTTTGAAAACGTACGCCTCAAGCATTCCTGCCGTGGTATAGTACTCCAGCATAGCACAGCTTGAAAGTATGAATAAAAACAAAATTGAGGTGAAAATAAATATCCGCCAAAAACTTCTTTTCATAATATCCCATCCCTCCAAACTATTTAATAGTCCTAAGAAAATTATAATACAAAATTACAATAAAAACAACCAAAAAGTCCTCGGGAATTATCCCGAGGACTTTGATTTTTCAATATTTGAATATCATTTCTAAGTTACATTATCTCTTCCCAAATACTGTCCACCATGCATCTTCTCCAAATACGTCTGTAATCTTTGTAGAAGTTGCATCCTTTGGTATAAAACCTTCAACAGGAATTTGGTATCCATTGAGGGTTACGATACCTTGAATTGTCGTATCCGTACTTGCTGGACTTGCTAAGTTTACATAAATATTTAAGAGTCCTGATTCGCTTGAAAGATTCTTAATAGTTAGATTGTAAGGAATTTCATACTCTTCTCCTGTAAGATAATTTGAAACTTTTATTGATGCACCAGAAAGTGGTGTAGTAAATTGTACTTTGAATTCAGATTCAAAGTTGTATACTTTCGTTGCATCGGAAGTTAATTGTATAATTTCGTTGACCTGTCTTTCTTCTTCCATTCTCCAGTTAATCGCAAAACCATCTGGCACGCTCCCAACACCGAAATCTGCCAATGCTCTTTCGTAGCTATCTGGCCCACCAAGTATTACTTCGTACTTTCCTGCATCTATATTTGAGAAGTGAGCAATACCGTTGATATCTGTTTTTGCAAAGTAATCTCCACCTACGCCTTCAATCCTCTTGAGTGTAACAAATACCGTTGGAACTGCCCATGATTCATAAGCATCTGTAACTAGTATATTTAGAGATGCTCCACCTGTACTTGGTAATGTTCCTGAGAACGCATTCTTTACGTTGACAAGCCCATAACCTGAGTTATGGTCAAAGCCAGGGTCATCTATATCAACGGCCGTTTGTTGAATAAGTCTTCTTATTTGCCATGGCTTAGCATTTGGGTATTTCTGAAGTAGTAAAGCTACAACGCCAGTCACGTGAGGTGATGCCATAGATGTTCCTTGGTAATAATCATATGTACCATCATTTTCCGGAGATAAAACACTATGTCCTTCATCTCCTATTGATCCTGTCATTGGAACTGTCGAGAGTATTTTGACACCAGGTGCTGCAACGGTGATTGCATCGCTTCTGTTTGAGAACCAAACTGTCCTGTAATTACCACCATAGTATTCTGCTGCTGCAACTTGGATAACGCCAGGATACCCCGATGGATAGTGGAGGTGTTGATCTGTATGGTCATTACCAGCCGAAACAACCATTATAACTCCATTATCAAGTGCATAATCAAATGCCGCTTTCATTGTGTGGCTATAACCCCAGCCACCCCAAGAGTGGTTCATAACTTTTGCTCCATGTTCAACCGCCCAGATAATACCTGCTGCAACATAGTCATCTCCAACATAACCATCAACATCAAATATAACTATCGGCATAATTTTTGCGTTTGGCGCAACACCGACGATACCTTTTCCATCTTCCTTTGCCGCGATTGTTCCTGCAACATGTGTTCCATGCGCTCCACCATATGACGAATCAGTTCCTGCTGGTAATACTTCATCAGTAAGTGGTCTATATCCTTCAATAACTTGTCCTTCAAGGTCTGGATGTGTCCCATCGACACCTGAATCAACTACTGCAACAATGATATCTGTACCACTTGCTTCAGGCCAAACTTCCGTTGTCCCTATCGCTTCCAATCCCCAAAGTGATGTACTGAATTCTTCCTCTCCACGCAATGACATCGTCTTTGGCTCAAATTTGTTTGTTAATTCTTTATTTTCAACAGGTAATGGCTTTATAAGTTCCCTTTTGTAGCTCGGTTCAACATATTTAATTCCTTTAATGTTTGCTTCTTTTATTTTTTCATAAGCTTCGGCAACTGTTCCATTGAATTTAATTGAAACCATCTTAATTTGTGGCAAATCAACAACTATTTTACCGTTGAGTAATTTTACCACCTCTAGTGCTGCTTTTCTATCCGTGTATCCAACTAAAACTTTTCCTTCTGTGTATTCACCATCTTTTAATTCACCAAATACAATTGGACCTTCAACTTTTTGAACATTGTTGGTATTTTTAACATTTGTATTATCTTTTAAACTTTGACTCGTACAAGATACGAACAGAAAAACTGCAACAAGAAGTGTCGTAAGAACAAAATATATCTTCTTCATTATCTATCCCCCCTTTCATCAATTAGAACCTGTTGTAAATGTATGATAAATCTCTGTTTCAACTGGAACAGATACAATTTTCTTATTTTGGTCTGTATGGACAGAATATGCTATTGCCTTAAATTTCTTTTCGGGATCTGTTAAATCTGTCCCATTGTAAGTCCATTGAGCCGCGAGTAATTCGTTTCCCCATTCGTAGGTCTTATTTGCCTGCAATTTATCGTATGCATATGGAGCTCCCAAGGCAAAATCAAGCCAGTAAGGTCCATAATCTTTGTCAGCGACATTTCCATAATAGAATTCACTGAATTTAAATCTGACTTCTGTTTCTGGTGTTGAGAACATGTAATAACTCTCGGGCGCTACTCCTAAACTGTAGTAACACAAATCATTCAAAGTATTATCGTATAACCAAATATCCCATATGTAAAGTAAACTTGTTGTAGGCATTTCTTCATCGCTTGGTGTGTATGCTTCTAATCCTTTGAATCTCCAACCGAATTCTGGATCTCTTGAAACATTCGTTGCGCCATCAAGTGGCCCGATGTATTCTATTTGGAGCATTGGAAGTGGCGTAATGTAACCAATAACTGTTTTTGTAGCTTCGTAACCATCGTACACAGCGGAAACAGCATACCATGTTTTCTTTCCAATCTCAAGCTCTGGAGAAGCATCTCTGTAATAATAGTAGCTTTCCGGAACGGTTGCAATTGGTTTGAAGTTTTCACCATCGAATGATCTATATATCTTGTAAGCTTTTGGTGTTGTCGCTGTTGTTTTTTGTGATGAATAAACTTTTCTCAACCATCTGACTTCAATCCATAGATTGGTTTTATCATTTGGTGATGCCGCAGGTTCAAAATCACCAATTGATTTAACTTTGTTCTTTTCTACAGGTGGTTTGCTATAGAATTCAACAGCACCATTACGTGTGTAAGCATAAAGGTCATACTGCGTAGTGTAGTATGCGGTATTTCTTTCAACCAGATAAGGAACTATTCCAGTTGCAGGTGTTCTAACGACATTTAACCACACTATCTTTTCAACTTTATTGTCGTTGTGATCGTAAACATCAACTATTAAAGGTATTTCACCTTCGAATTCCCTGACAGATATACTACCTGTTAAAACGTTTGCACCACTGGCATAGAGTCTCGGGTTTGTGAAAAAGCTGATTCCTGGTACCCCATTTGCCTTTGCGTATATTATATTTATTCCTTCCTTAAACTCCGTAGGTGTTGCTGTGACAACAACGAAAATAGTATTGCCTGTTACTGATGCTGGGTCAATAGGCGTTGCCATCGTAGCATCGGTGTAAAGTTCAACATCTACGTCTATAGGTATCTCTGTCGTCGTTTGAGCCATCGTTGCTTTCCTAAGCGTTGTTGTTAATTCGTATGTGGAATCCTTTTTGAGTTTTAATCCCAATATCGTTGTTCTCGCATGAGTTTCTTTGCTTATAAAAATATTGAGTTCTTCACTTTCACCAGTTAGCATTGTTATCACTGAAGCTTTACCTGATGCGTCTGTTTTTCCCTGTCCCCTTACATTTCCATCAGTGTCTTTTACAACAACTGTCGCACCTTCAACTGCAGGACCTGAGTTGAATTGAGCGGCATAAACCACGAGTGTTCCCGAAGGATTCACTTTCACCTTGAATTCTTTCTCTACTTTCATTCCCGCTGTGTCTTCGGCTGCAACTTTGATTGAAAATTCTCCTTCTTCTGTAGGTGTCCATTTGTAAACGCCGTTTTCGATACTACCTTTACCAGTTGTTACAAGTGATATAGACTTTAGGTTGTTATCAGGGTCGCTGACATACGATTTGAGATCAAGAACAAGCTCCTGACCTTTTCCGACAACTTGATCAGGTATGTCCTTCCAAACAGGTGGTTTGTTAAATACCTGTTGACAACCTGAAAGTACGAAAATCAAAACTGCCGCAAGTAAAAAAGTTGTTAATAGAATACTCTTTTTCACCTAAATCCCCCCTTTATTGAGATGGTATTGTTTGTTTACTCTGATCGTTAAACAAAGACCCCCAAATATAAATTACTATCGCAAAACTCTCTATTTTTCAGCTAATTTATTATATAAAAAACTTTATAACCTGTCAATAAATGTTTTTCACAAAAAAGTAACTTAAAAAACCAAAATTTATTCTTTTTCAAGAAACATTTCTAACAAATTTAACGTATGCTTGTAATCGTTTTTATTTATCGACGAGACTGGACTGTGAATGTATCTTGCAGGAACTGATACAACTCCCGCAGGTATTCCAGTTATAGCGTATCTTCTTGCGTTTGTGCCTCCAACTGTGCGCATTTTGTATTGGAATGGTATATTGTTTTCCTTTGCTATCTGGACAAGTTTTTCAAATATTTCTTGATGAACAACGTATCCACTGTGCATAAATGTTATCGCAGGACCGTTGCCAAGGTAAGTGGACCAAAGTTGTTTTTCAAGTTCTGGATCGTCACCACTTGTTGTTGTTTCGACGGCTATCGCCATGTCAACTTTTAATTGTTCCGCTATTATTGCAGGGCCTCTTAAGCCTGTCTCTTCCTGGACAGTGAAAGCAAAGTAAACGTCGTTTGGCAACGAATTTTTATTCGATAATTCATCTATTAAATCCATAAGCACACTACAACCACATCTGTCATCAAGAGCTTTCGCAATTACGAAGTCCCCAGATTCTTCGTAATTTGTTGTAAACGCCACCATATCACCTATTTTGACTTGTTTTTCCGCTTCTTGTTTTGATTTCGCTCCTATGTCTATTTTAAGTTCTGAGTATTTGGGTGTGTTCATCATTCCTTCTCTTTGAAGGTGGACGGCTTTATAACCTATCACACCTATTGTGTCTTTCCCAACTTGAACTTTTTTCCCAATTACAACCCTGGGGTCAACGCCACCAACTGGCGCGAATGATAATGTACCATCTTCGTTGATGTTAGTTACCATAAATCCAACCTCGTCCATATGTGCATCAAGCAATATTTTCTTACCTTTCCCATTGCCTTTCTTTAGCGCTATTAGATTTCCCATTCTATCTACAAACAATTCATCCACTTTATCTTTTATTTTCTCTTTTATATATTCCCTTACATCATCTTCAAATCCAGAAACTCCCTTTAATTCTGTGAGTTCTTTTAAATACTTCATCATTGCTCTTCCACCTCCGTGATTTCAGCCGCAGTGAATGCAAGTAATTTGGCTGTGTCTTCGACATCTTTAACTGTAATTTTTTCGTATGGGTTGTGCATGTATTTTAGGGGTATAGATATCAAAGCTGTTTTAACACCTATTCTCGTAAGTTGGACTTCGTCGGTGTCTGTTCCAGACCTTCCCGGTATGGGTTCTATTTGGAGCTTTATGTTGTATTTTCCAGCTACTTTGTTTATATGCTCCACAAATTTTTTATTTGTAACAGGTCCAACAGCAACGGCTGGTCCTTCGCCCATCTTTATCTTAGGATAACCAGGTATATCCTCATCACCATGTGTAACATCTATGACTATGCCGTATTCTATCTCTGAAATGTACGCACCGCTTTTCGCACCTGGTCCCCCTATCTCTTCTTGGGTTGAGAATATATAATAAACCTGGGCTTGTGTATTAATTTTTGAGAGTAACTCAGCCGCCTTGATTATGGCCACACAACTTGCTCTGTTATCAAGCGCGGGTGCGAATATCGTCCCGTTTTTCTCAAATCCTTCTATATCTAAAGTTACCAGATCACCTATCGATATATCCTTCCAATTTGGGTTCATAGTAACGTCGACGAATAAATGGTCATAATCTGGTACTTTTTTCGACTCTTCCGTTGTTTGGAGGTGCGGAGGCATAAAGCCAACTATACCTCTTAATTTTCCTTTCTTTGTGTGAATCCATACTTTTTGGCTTACAACTGTTTTTGGATCCCATCCACCAACGCCTGAAAGTCTCAAAAATCCATCTTCGTATATTTTCGTAACGACAAACGCTATCTGGTCAGCATGAGCAAAAAAACCAATCTTCGGTCCCGCGCCTTTTTTAACACACACAAGGCTGCCCATAGGTGTTCGGAAACACTCGTCGGAATAATCACTCATAATTGTTTTTATTTCTTCAAGGACTTCATCTTCGTATCCAGAAGGTCCTGGAATAGCTGAAAATTTTAAAAGTAAGTCTTTTGTAGTTAATTTTTCTTTTTTCTCTTTACTCAACGTTTATCCCTCCCAATTTGTTGTCGTATTTGTTTATTTCTATTCTACTACTTTTAACGTAAATAATGCATGGAAATTCGTATTTTTCTGTGAATGTCCCTTTTAAATCTGAAATTTGAACGAATGGGGCCTCGAAAGACAGTGTTGCAATAACTGATTCCCTTCCTTCATTTATTCCCGCTCTCACAATGCCCTGACATCTTCCGAAGATAACTACACTGCCTCCAGCGACAATCTCTGCTCCCGCATGTAAATTGCCAAGCAATATCACATCACCAGAGTGGATAATGCTCTGCCCACTTCTGAGGTTTTTCTTAACTATTTTTGTACCAGAGCGTGTATCTCCTTGATTTACCATATCAACTTTCTTCTTTACCACAACTTCATTTGCGCCTTCCGTGCCCATAAGGACATGTGAGATTGTAAGTCCAAGTTCTTGGACTCTCGCAACTATCTTAGGCACGTCGGCGATGTGTTTCTCATGTTCTTCAATCAGAAGCATTATCTTATCACCTTTTGCAAAAAAATTACCCATGCTCTTTACTTTATCCTCTATCTTTTGAAGAACATCGAATATGTCAGTGTAATCTTTAATGTAGAGCACTAAGCCATCTTTTGTCATCTTGAAATCTACCATAAGATTCCTCCTTGCTTATCATAAAAGTCAGAGTATTAGCACTTCTATCTCGTCAATCCACTCGGAAACATCTATCGGTGAAATTTCTTTGATGAGCTTTTTAAACGTAAAAAAGCTATCTCGGAATACATCCAATCTATTTCCTGAATGTACTTCGACAGCACATTCAAGGAGTGCGGCAAAGTAATCAGCGGTTCTTACAATTCTTCCAGAATCCCCGCTAAATGGTTCAATACAGTATTCTATATAATTTTCAAGAGGTTTTAGATTCTCATTTCCGTTTATCCATTCTTTAATCATTTCACGCTCAACGATACTGACTAACTCTTCTAGACCTGGAACTTTTTTCTTTGTCGGAGTTATAACATCGCCTGTGAATGCTTCTGGTAAGTCGTGCAGAATTGATTCCAGAATAACTTCTTCCATATTTTCAAATTTATATAACTTCGCAATCAAGTAAGCTATTGTAACAACAAGGAAAGAATGACCCGAAACAGTTGTCCGAACATTACGGTGAGTTCTATTCCATCGAACCATAGAAGTAAGGTTTAAAATGGCAGGCCAAGAGTATTTGGCAATATTCCACAACTTATCGCTTTTTTCTTTTCCAAAATGATTTTCTATTTTTTCTATCTTTTCTTCCAATTCTTTCAAGGGTTGAGAGTAATCGAAAAGTTTTCCGTTTTCATATGCTTCAAGATAACTCACGTACAAATCAGCAATCTTATCTAACGGATTTTCTTTAATAGGTGATACTAATAAATCAACGGTTTCTTCATCCGACAATTTTCGTAAGTCTTGGATAGATTTCTCAGTTACTTCTTTCCATACTTGTGGCGAAAACCTTTCGATGCGCTCTTTGAGTTGCAGCGAAACATCCGAAAGTACAATCTTTGGAAGTTCACGTGTGAACCTCCATTTTAGGCTATCTTCAATTGATTGAATCGATTGACCTTCGGAGATTTTAAAAAGGAAAGATAAAAATAATGTATTAAAGGAATTATCAGCTTCGGAAAACCTTATTATCGCTGGCCTGTTATTCCAACGCTGGATTGTGAACAAATTTGTGAGAGAAAACAAAAAATTCCCCTTCCCCAAGCGAATCACTCCCAATAATATTCGCAATTTTATATTATTATACCACGATAAACATGGAGAAGGGAAATTTCTTTAGGTCTCATTAATTTTTATCACGAGCTTAAATTTTGATAGATTATCTTTTTATCTGCTTTATTCATCTTTTTACTTTCGTACATCTTTAAATCGGCACTTTGAATCGCTTCTTCAAGAGAGTTGTAATTTCGCAAACTAACAATTCCATACGAAAATTCAACTATGGAAGTTAATTTTACCCGTTCGATGACCTTCTCAGGTTCATTCGAATCTATGTAGAGTAAAAATTCATCACCACCATACCTTACAAGAACATCGCTCTTTCTTATCATGTTTAGGCATGTTTTTGAGAAATCTTTTAAAATTTGGTCACCTTTCGTATGACCGTATTTATCGTTGTGCTCTTTGAGATTATCAATATCAATGAATACTAAAAAACCTTTTCTATCATTACGCTTAACACTTTCAAAGATGTTCGAAAGTATCTCCATACCAGCTTGTCTTGTATATGCCCCAGTTAGTTGGTCACGTAGTAGCATATAAATTGATCTGTTATGGTACAATATATTCTGTAAATGCGTTTGAGCAATTTCAAAGATGTTGCTAATAAAATCGCGCTCTTGCGTTGAAAAATCTGTGTGATAAATCGTTAGTTTCAAACTATCAGATTGAAATGAACTTGAAATTTTGCACGATTTTCCGATTATCTTTATGTACGAGTCTGTCATTGCCCTAACACCTACTACAGATGTGTTGAGATAAATAATAGAAGCTAACTTATTTATAAACTCAACTTCGTTTAGTGTCTTTATTAGTTCTTTTATTATATTTAAGAAATTTTTCTTTAGATATTCAGTGTTTTGTATCTTATTAGCTTTTGCCGTGTTATCATTGAAAATAAGCAATTTTTCCACACTGATACACCCCTATATAAATTTTGTATTTTTTCCTTCTAAACAAATTATCGGAAAGAGTTGTCTAATATTTAGAGAATGCAAAAAGGGGGGAATAAATTAAGTGTTTAAAGTGTACAAAAAAGGGTTTACATTAACTGAGAGTGTAGTGGCTATTTTGCTGATTTCTATAGTATTTATGGTGATAACATATGGACTATCATCTGTTATAAATTCGGTTGCCATGCTAAATAATTTTCAAAAGGTTACCGAACTACAGAATTTTATAGCAAGGTGGATTTATATCCAAACAGATTTTAGTAACACAGCAGACGAAATAAATTCTGCTTTTTACGGTAATCCATCGCCAGGTAATTATCCACGGTTAATCAATTTCAGCAGAACTCCCATTCCGGGCAATTATTTTGATAAATTTACATTCACGATAGAATACGCGCCAGGTAAGATAAGTAACTTTATAGTTTACAAATATAAATCTACAAATTAAATTAGATTATTAAGGGGAGAGATGAATGGACCTTACTTTAACAGGTTTGATAGCTAGTTTAATAGTGTTTGTAATAATCTTTGGAATGTTAGGGCTGATATTTAACGCGACGTTAAACGTTTTAAATCAGCAAAAAGAGTACGCGGAATTCTACGCAGATGTTCAAAATTTGACAAACACAATTGATACGTTTTTGTCTCAAAGCGTTTGGAAAACAGGCGAATTAGAAGCAGCAAATAACTATTTAATACTCCCCATCTTCGTTCCACAACAATCAAGCTTTAGTGCGGTAATTGATAAGAAAAAGCTAAAAATAGAAAATGGTAAATTAATCTTCAGTGATTACAATGATTCAAATAGCAAAATAATATTGAATATTCCAAATACAATCGGAAGTGCTAGATTTGCGAAAGGGATAATTAATTCAAAAAAATTTATAATAATGATGGTTCAACCGAAAAATGCAAAGTTACAGGAAGCTCTAAAAAAACAATTTCAAACACCACTAAAACAAATTCTAGAAGATCCAAATCAATATTTATCAGGTTCTTATCCTATTTTTCTTCTTTCGGCACTTACTGAAGCAGGATAATAAATTGGGGGGACAAATATGTCTAATCTAAAAAAGCATGGTTTTGCAACTGCAATTGTACTTATATTTCTTACTGTCGCTAGTATATTACTCCTAATAATATACGAAGTACTTGCAAATTATAGGAATAATGAAGTGAGAATGCGTTTGGAATCGCAATTGGAAGTTGATGCTTTAAATACATTAAACATTGGCATAGGTATGATGAGAAGTAAGAGTGCCGGCGTACTTGGCTTCAATGTTGTCTTTTCGACGAACACTCCAAGCTGGTTTAATTCACAATTTTTGAATAGATTAAATAGCGATTGGAAACAATTTGTAACCCAAAATGTTAAAGCTAATAATGTTTATAAAGTGCTTTCTATAACTAGTAATGAAAATTATTCAATTGACCCATCTATAATCAATGAAATATCGAATTATAAATCAGAGCGTGGTTTGGATTCTATTGAATTATATGCATTCAACATTAATAAACTGAATTTATTTTTAGTTTCCCGTGTTGTAAAAAATGAAACACCTACTTACGCTTACGGAATAGTCGGTTCAAAGCTTTTAAATCAATATGTTTACTTTACTAACAAAGAAAAGCTAGAAAACGGACAGACGATATATTTTAAATCAGGTGAAATAATAGATGGGCCACTGAGAATTCACGATTATATAAATATAAATAACGCTGGAGGTAATCCTACATTCCTAAGTACAATCGAAATTCTTGGAATTAAGGATAGAAACGGCAATGTGGTTCAACAAAGTAATTATTCTAACTATGCAAATTTGCTGGGAAACCCTCCGTATAAAATTTTAACTCAAGAAGATATTAGATCTCTAGACTTTAACACTATAAAATCTCAATACCAAAGTTCAATTAATTCACTTGTTGATACATATAACAATGTGAAAAATAACCCAAATAAACTAAGTGGGCTCAAATTTACGGGTGATATAACTGTCAGTTTCAATCATGGTCAAGGAAATTCAAACTATGATATCAAAATCTCTCAGGGAAATGTCGATTATATAATCACGTGGGAACCATCGGGCCCACCTTTGGCAAGAATAAGGAAACAAGGAGGAGGACCAGCAGAGGAATTTATCTTCAACTTTAACGGAATTATATATTCGACTGGTAATATGACTATAGACGGTCCAAGCAGTCTTTCCACGTATAATGGAAATTACACTTTGTTTTCGGAACAAAACATTTACATAAACGACAGGATAATACCCTACAAAACATACCAAAATCTTTTTAAAAAGGGACACGAAGATGAAGATGTTGTAACAACGAATAAGCTTATGAAAATCAAAGATTTTGTCACATCGAACGAAACTTCTGCTTTGAACATCGTCGCAATTAACGATGTTGTAATAACGAATAAGCTCAATAATATGAAATTGTTCTCAAGTATATTTGCTTTTGACGGTTCATTTAGGGTTGAAGGATACAATTCAGGTAATCCGACAGGTCAACTCTTTGTGTTTGGTAGTATAATGCAAAATGTGCGTGGTCCTGTTGGAACGTTTGATCAATTTACTGGCCAAACTTTGACAGGTTATTACAAAACTTATTCATACGATCCAAGAATAATAACAGGCGCATATCAACCTTACGGAACACCGACAAAATCTGAAACTATAAGGCTTTTTGTACTTGGGGTTGTTAAATAGCACAAAATATCAAAATCAATGAAGATAATTAGTTTCCTGTTATAAAAAGATAATACTTTTCAGGTGGTATCAAAACTGGAGAGATGATTCCGTTGTAATCACAAACGATAGATACCGCAATAGAGTTATTTTTATCGTCTTCTAAAATAGCAGCCATTAGTTCAGGTGCCCATTCATAGGGTTTGTTGGATTGTAATTTGCCTTCGTCCAAATCTTGCCATATGTAATCTTCAAATTTCACTTTAATTTCTGGATTTTTTGTTTCAAATATTATTCGATTGTTACTACTATCAACTGGATAGTAGTAATGTTTTTTATTTACAGTCCAATCGTAAAGCCATATTTCATATTTGTACTTTATTCCTTCAAAATCTTCAAGTCCCTCAAATTTCCAAGAAAATTCTGGTGTCACAGAAACGTTTGTTTCACCATCATACGGTTTGACATTAGTCATTTTAAAAGATGGGAGTAAAACAACACTTCCAACTATGCTTCTTGCCCCTTCCAAAAATTTATAAACACTAGCAACGGCATACCACACTCTTTTTCCAAATCTATTTGTTGGCGAAGTGTCTATGTATGAGTTTTCTCTATCAGAAACAACGGCTATTTTTTCGAAATTTTTCCCGTCGTAAGAACGGTAAATCGCGTATCCGTAAGGCTTATCTGTAATTAAATTTTGTGTGCTCTCTTCCCATTTTTTCCAATTTACTTTTATGTAGGTATTTAAACCAACATCTAAACTTCCCAATTTTTCTAAATTTTGTGAAAAATTGTAATATTTTGTTTCACTTCTAATTGTGTAAGCGTAAATTGCAGGCTTTTGTGGCTCCACTATGTAAGGTTTGAGTTTTAAATTAACTGAATCTGAGAAATAAATCGGTATTATTTTCTCATATCTGTTGTCATTTACGTCATAGCAATCGATAAAAAGATAAGTTTTTCCGTAAAAACCTGTTGTTTCTATATTACCCGATAGACGACTAGATTCGCTGTACAATCTTGGAGAAGTCAAAAACTCCGCCCCCGGCGGAGTACCAATTTTTGCGTACATGTGTGAGATAGAAATATCTGATGAGGTCGCTTGTGCTTCGATGAAAATAGAAGATGTAGAAAATATAGTATAGATACCTTCTTGACTAGGTGTGTATTTTATTTTTTTCTGTTCCGAGTCGTAAATTGAATAAACGATGTTCATTTTATTTTCCATGTTTTCAACAAAATTTGCCTTCCTTAGAGTTGTGTTTATTGTCAATGAACTTTGTAATCTCTCTATGTCTATAACAGTCTTGGCATGAAACGGTTTTGAGATAACTATGGTGTACGGTTTTCCTATTTGGATAGTTTTGCTAAATGTAACTATCCCTTCTTTATTAGTTGTCACTTCCTCTAACAACGTATTTCCACAATAAATTTTCACATTGGCTCCTTCCACGGCAGGGCCTGAATTGTACTCTGAAATTACTAACTTTATATAATTCTCGGAATTTTTGAAATTAACGCAACTGGAAAGGAAAATAGTAATTATAAGAATTATTATGAGGAAGAACTTTCTATAATTTCTATTCATTTTACTCATTGCCAAACACCGTCCAGTAATTTCCTACTTTATCGCGAAGAACTGTATTTGTTGAACCTTTTGTTATTGTACCAAAAATTGGTATTTTAAATCCGTTGATGGTAATTGTCCCGTTAAGGGTTATATCATTCATCGCAGGTTGACTAATCTCGGCTTTTATATAATACTTCCCACTCATTTTGGAAAAATCATATGAATTAATGCTTGAAAAATCAATGTAAGTATACGCAGTGATATCAGTTGAAGGTTTCAATATATTTTGAAAGACAATTTGCATATCTGCTGGCTTATTCCCCAACACTATACTTGCGCTTGAAGAAAATCTTACATCAAGTGTGCTTGAATCGTTCAAGCTAAAGTTTTTGAAATTATACTGCCTTTCTTCCGCTTTTCTCAAACATTGTGTAATTAAACCAGCCGATGATTCAAAACTATCTGGTCCTCCAAAGAATATATCATATACACCACTATCAATACTTACAAACTTTGCCAAACCGTCTTTGTTTGTCTTAGCAAAATATCTAACTTGTCTATTATCGGTGGAAGTACCAACTAATGAAACAAATGCAGATTGAATATCCCAACTTCCGAAATAATCAGTGACATGTACAACAAAACCTGTGCCTCCGGTTGTTGGGAGTTCTCTATTAACCGCTTCTGCTTGTACAAATCCATAACCTGATCTTTCATCAATCCCAGGTTCATCAATATCCAATGCCGAACTTTCGATAATTTTTCTTATTTGCCAAGGTTTTGCACTTGGATATTTTTGAAGTAGCAAAGCAACAAATCCAGAAACATACGGTGTCGCCATGGATGTACCTGACATGAAACCATAGTATCCACCATTTTCGTCACAAATGAATGAATCGCTGTCATATCCATTTGATCCAACCTGTGGCATTGTCGAGAGGATATCTCTACCCGGTGCGGCAACTGTAATCATAGGACTACCGTTTGAAAAATAAGCGGTCTTAACATTGCCACCGTTGAATTCTGCTGCGGCAACTTGTATGATACCCGGATAATTTGCAGGGTACAGAAACGTCTGGGAAGATGTTGAATTACCAGCCGCAACTACTACAGTAACTCCTTTTTCAAGCGCGTAATCAAATGCATCTTTTAGAATTTGAGAATAACCTGGCCCACCCCAAGAGTTACTCAAAACTTTAGCTCCATGGTTAACTGCCCAGATAATACCTTTTGCCGTATATTCATCACCAATATACCATCCACCGTTATCAAATATAACTATCGGCATTATCTTCGCTCTTGGAGCAACTCCAACAACACCTTTGCCATCAAGCTTTGCTGCAATTATTCCAGCTACGTGGGTACCGTGAGAACCTCCATAAGAAGAATCGGAATTAGGTGGGATAATGGAATCATATAAGGGTCTGTAACCTTCGATAATCTGACCTTGTAAATCCGGATTTGTTCCATCTACCCCTGCATCTAAAACCGCAACGACTATGTCATCACCAAAAAGATTTTGACTCCACGCATTTTTTATATTAACAGTTCTATGATTCCATAAGTAAAAATCAAGTGATTCGCCTGTGTAATTTGCATACGCAAAATGTGATACCCCGATTAATTCTTTAGACAAAGATACTTCTGGTTCTTTACTTTTATAAGCTGGCTCTAAGTACCTTTTGTAAGATAACTCAACGTATCTTATACCGCATTTTGAAATGTCACCCATCTTAGATAATTTATTTATAACATACTCAGCATTTTGCTTAATTTTGACAGAAACAGCATTTAGTTCAGGGATGTGCAGAATAATTTCTCCATCTAACAAATTCAGTATATCGGGGATTTTGTTTTCATCTTCGTATCCCACGATTAGTCTGTCATTAAAATAATCTTCTTGAGAAGATGTATTATCAGGAATATTGTTTGAATTGTTCAACTTATTTGTGCAGGAATATAATAAAAAGAAAATAGTGACAATAAAAATTATCGTTAGCATTGATAAATACTTTTTAAACCGCTTAAAATTCACAAAATTTATGTTCACAATATTTCCCCCTAAAAACTATTGACATTTAAGTTAAAGATTCTTCTTCTTCTTCATCTCGTACATTTTTTCATCGACTTTTTTATATACGTCATCTATACTGCCATACTCAGAAGCATCGATGATTCCATAAGAGATGTTTATATTTTCTTCCTTTAATCTGTCAATTATCCTATCGATGACTTTTTGAGCATTCTCTACTCCCGTTTCTGGTAAAACAATCACGAATTCATCGCCGCCATACCTTGCTATCAAGTCCATTGACCTAATAGTTTCATTCGCAATCTTAACAAACATTTTAAGTACGTTGTCACCGTACACATGTCCGTAAATATCGTTGATTTTTTTAAAGTCGTTAATATCTATGAACACAACTGATAAAGGTGTTTTCATTCTTTTGCTCTTAAACAATTCTTTCTCGAGGTATTGTTCAAGAAATCTTCTGCTGTATGCGCCAGTAAGGTAATCTTTTATCGAAAGTTCAAAGAGCTTTCTTCTTTCTTCATCAACTTCCCTAAGCACATCTAAAAACGAAAACGCCAAAGTTATCATGTTAACAACCTTGTCGAAAAGATTAAGTGTAATATCCGAGAATTGATCTTCACCCTGCTTTTCAAAAAGCACTGCTCCACGAACAATGGACCTGTAAGCAATTGGAACTGCGTATATAGTAAACAACTCACCGCGAATCTTATACAAAGAATATCCTTCAGGTAATAATTGTTCCTTTTCACTATTTCGAATATGAAGCTTAATATTCTTATCTATAACATATCTATAACATACCTTGTCAAATTTTTTACCTCGGGCCCAAAACGCATGCCACTTTTATCATCATCGTCAACGTACTTGAAGTATGGGTAATAAATGTAACCGTTAGGTTCCAAAAAGGCTATTCCAAATGTATCGATAAGGCCATGTGAAAGTAATAATTTTCTAATGCTTTCACCTAAATTTTTTATACTAACATCACTTTTGGAAAGTTCGCTTGAAATTATATTTATTAGTTCACTTAAAATCTGCCTTTCGATGTTTTGGTATTCGAAGGAGCTATCTTTTGTAATTATAGCTCTGATTTTTTTATCACCTTGAATTCTAACTAAATAAGTTATTTCAACATACTTTTTCCCTATTTCCTTGTTCCACGTTCTGGTATAATCTGAATCAATGTCTTGATGTTCACGTATATCTTTCAAAATATCGTATATTGTAAGATAATTTTCAGGATTATCAAGCATCCGCTGAATTTGCTCTCTACTTTTTAAATCCAATCCCAATAAATTCGCATGTTCTATAATTTTTGAGTTTATGTACGCAAGCTCATCGTTAATCCAAGTAACGATACCATATTGATAAATATTACTTATTGCGCCAAAAACACCTAGAAGATTATTTAAATCTTCATTTTCCCTTTGAATTTTCCTCACTTTTTTATGTTGAATTACGAAAAGAACAGTTAGTAAAACCACCGCTGAAGAAACGACAATAAGAAAAGCTAAAAGTAAACCTTCTTCCATTCATTCACCTTCGCTTTTAACTTAGTTACTAATTATTCGCCCAATACAAGCTGTTTCTTATACATCCTTGCATACAATCCTTCGTTTCTAAGCAGTTCATAATGCGTACCTTTCTCAACTACTTGCCCTTGGTCTAACACATATATTATATCAGCAATTTGCAGAATTTTTAATCTGTGAGTTATTATTATCATCGTAGAACCTTTCATCTTTGTTCGAAGTGTTTCGATTATTTCTTGCTCAGTTTCTGGGTCAACAGCAGATAAACAATCGTCAAATATATAAACGTCAGCGTCTCTCATAAGCGCTCTTGCTATTGTTAACCTTTGCTTTTGACCACCGGAAAGCATTACACCTCTCTGTCCCACTATTGTATCATATTTTTTCGGAAATTTTTCGACATCTTCTTCAACGGCAGAGAGTTTTACCATCTCTTTTACTTTATCAAAATCGTATTCTTCCATGGCAAAAGCGACGTTCTCCTTAACAGAATTTGAGAATAAGAACGTTTCTTGTGGTACATACGATATTAATTTTCTTATATCCCTTGAATGGAGTTGGTTTATATCTATTCCGTTAATGAAAACTTGCCCATTTTCAACAGGGTACAATTTGCTAATTATCTTAACAAGTGTTGACTTTCCACTTCCAACTGTCCCAACTATGCCTACAAACTGTCCTTTTTTAACGGAAAAATCCACATTTTTAAGCACAAACCTATCCGTTTCTGGATATTTAAATGATAATTTTTTTGTTTCTATAACCTCTATATGTTCCAATTTTACGGGATTTTCTGGTTCTACAACAAAAGGTTGAACACTTTGAAGTTCTCTCAACCTTTGCAAAGAAGCTCGCCCTTGCTGGATAACATTCATAACCATGCCGTAAGCTGTCAATGGCCATATGAGCATACCTATGTAACTGTTAAAGGCTAAGTAATCTCCTAATGTAACGGTCCCTTTTACAACCATAGGACCGCCAACGGTGAGCGCCAAGAAAAACGCCAACGTTCCAACAAAGTGCACCAATGGCCACATGACGCCCCATACTCGGATGAGTGAAATTGTTGCATCAAAATGTTTTCTCGCGCGTTCTTCAAAGAGTTCCTCGATTTTTGGGATTATAGAAAAGCTTTTTATAATCCTTACACCATCCATTGTCTCTTCCGTATAACCACTTAGTTCCGAATAAACGTCTTGTACTCGCCTCGAACGTTTAAAAATTAATTTTCCAAACAACGCAGAGATTAATATAATCCCAGGAAGTGGCGAGAGTGCAATCAGTGTAAGTTTCCAATTGGTTGAAGTTGCCATGAAAAAAACTGTCATGGAACTCATAAAAACAGCGTCGGTAAGTTGAACAACGCCAATTCCAAGCATTCTTTCAACCGTTGCTATATCGTTTGTAAAGTAAGCCATTATATCTCCCGATCTATGTTTGTCAAAGAAGAACATATCAAGTCCAAGAATTTTGTCAAAAAGGTTCTTTTTGGCATAATAATCGAAATACCTTGAACTTCCCATAATAAAGTAACGCCACCAGAATCTACCGATAAGCATTCCAAACGCTAAAGCTAATATCGAAAGCACAAAAGTCTTAACTTCATTTATATCTTTAATCGTTTGAAGAGCATTTACCGCTTTCGCAACAAATTTTGGAACAAAAAGTTGCAGTAAATCGATTATAATCAGTGAAATAATTCCAAAAATATAAAAATGCCAGCGCTTTTTGAGAAATTCCTTGAACAAATTAATCCCTCCAATCAAGCAATTATATACAAAATTATACTTAATTATAAATAAAAAATAGTTTGAATCACTAACAATTATATCACCTCTGAATTAAAAATTACAGTATGAAAAATTGATTTTCTTTCTTCAAATAAAATTTAGTATAATAGAAATAATTAACCATTATTGTATTTTATCTTAGATTGGAGGTGTCTTCATGGAAAAACTTACTATATCAGATTTATTAAAGTTCAAATTTGTTTCTAACATCTCGTTCTCACCCAACGGAAAATTAGTCGGCTTTGTCGTCCACACAATGAATGAGGAGGAAAACAATTACACATCAAACATATGGATTTTGGATACCGAAACAGAAAAAATGTTCCAATTAACATCGTTCGGAAAGGAAAAAAGTTTTATATGGCTAAACGATGAGAGTATCTTATTTTCAGAAATTAGGGAAGAAAAAGACAAAAAGAGAATGGAAAATGGCGAAATGTTCACAATATTTTACAAAATTAACGTGAACGGTGGAGAAGCTGAGAAATATTTTGAGGTACCGTTTCTCATTAGAAAAATTGAAAAGTTAAGTGACGAAATGTTCGTTTTACTATCGACTTACAGTAAGTACATACCTGATTTCTCAAATATTGAAGAGAAAGATAAGCAGGAAATTTTAAAGAAATTAAAAGAAGAAAAAGACTACGAGGTGATAGACGAAATACCATTTTGGTCGAATGGAGAAGGTTTTACCAACAAAAAAAGAGCAAGGTTGTATTTGTTTAATTTAAGAGAAAATAAATTCATGCCTATCACTGATGAGCTCACCAATGTTCATCATTTTGATGTAAGTCAAGACAGAAAGAAAATTTTATTTGTCTCAAATAGATACGAAAACAAAATGGAAATAAGAAGTGATTTGTTTTTGTATGATATAGAAAATAATTCTCTTGAAAAATTAACCCATGAAGAACTATTTGAGTATGTTTATGCGTACTTTTTGGATGATTCAATAATATTCGCTGGTAGTAACATGAAAAAATACGGTATAAATGAAAATCCGAAATTTTACCTTTTAGAACTCTCTACAAAAAATGTAAAATTGCTTACTCCAGAATTTGATTTAAGCGTTTGGAATAGCGTTGGTTCTGATTGTAGGTACGGCTCAAACAAAAATGCCGTAGTTGATGGAGAATATCTTTACTTTGTCACAACAGAATGGAATAGTTCTTATTTGAATAAAATAGGGAAAGATGGAAAAATAGAAAAATTGACAAATAAAGGCGGGTCAATTGATGGATTTGACGTAAAGAACGGAAAAATATATTTTGTTGGGTTAAGGGATTATAAACTCCAGGAAGTTTATAAATTGGAACCAGGATGCAATGAAAAACAAATTACCGAATTTAATGAGTGGGTTTTAAAAGAAAGGAAAATTTCCAAGCCAGAAAGATTTACATTTTTCTCTGATGATGGAGTTGAAATAGAAGGTTGGATAATAAAGCCCGTTGATTTCGATAACTCAAAAAAGTATCCAGCAATACTCGATATCCACGGTGGTCCAAAAACAGTATACGGTGAGGTATTTTTCCACGAGATGCAAGTTTGGGCAAATGAAGGATACGTCGTGATGTTTACAAATCCAAGGGGAAGTGACGGACGAGGAAACGAATTTGCTGATATAAGAGGAAAATATGGTACTGTTGACTACGAGGATTTAATGAAATTCGTTGATGAAGCGCTAAAAAGATATCCATTTATCGATAAAGATAAACTAGGAGTAACCGGTGGTTCGTACGGTGGGTATATGACAAATTGGATAATTGGTCACACAGATATATTCAAAGCAGCAGTATCACAAAGAAGTATCGCAAATTGGATTTCAAAATTTGGAACAACAGATATAGGTTACTATTTTGTAGAAGATCAACATTTAGCAAATCCATGGGATAATTTTGAAAAACTTTGGTGGCATTCCCCAATGAAATACGCCAATAAAGTTAAAACACCAACACTCTTTATCCATTCAGATGAGGATTACAGATGTTGGCTCGTTGAAGGTATTCAGATGTTCACCGCGTTAAAATACTTTGGAGTCGATGCTAAATTGGTTATATTCAAAGGAGAAAATCACGAACTTTCTAGGAGTGGTAAACCTAAGCATAGATTGAGAAGATTACAGGAAATAACTGATTGGTTTAACAAGTATTTAAAGTCATAAATATATAAAACGAAAATCCCCAGCGAAAGCTGGGGATTTCATATTACTATTAATTCGGTTAATTATTACATTGGGTAGTATCCTCTTTCTTTGACAGCATTTGCAACTCTGCTTATAGCAACAATATATGCGGCTGTTCTCATGTCTGTATTGTATTTTTCCTTTGTCTTGTAAACTTCCGCAAATGCGTTAACCATCATCTTTGTGAGTTTCTTTCTAACATCGTCAATGTCCCAGAAGAATGTTTGGAGGTCTTGTACCCATTCGAAGTAAGAAACTGTAACACCACCAGCATTTGCAAGAATGTCAGGAACAATAAGAACACCTTTCTTTATCAGTATTTCTTCTGCTTCTGGCGTTGTTGGACCGTTTGCACCTTCAACAATAATCCTTGCCTTTATTTTGTCTGCATTTTGAATTGTAATTGCGTTTTCAAGAGCGGCTGGGACGAGTATGTCAACATCAAGTTCAAGAAGTTCTTCGTTTGTGATTGGTTTTGCTTTTGGATATCCTTTTATAAGTCCTTTGTTGGCATCTCTGTAAGCTATCACATCATTTATGTCAAATCCATTTTCGTTGTAAATTCCACCACTTACATCGCTAACTGCGACTATCTTGGCGCCAAATTCTTCACTGAGTATCTTTGCACAGTATGAACCAACGTTACCAAAACCTTGAATTGCTACTGTTGCTTTTGATATATCTTTTCCAAGAGCTTTACATGCCTCGTTTGCTACGATGGAAACTCCTCTACCTGTTGCTTCCGGTCTTCCATCTGAGCCACCAAGGTCAAGTGGTTTACCAGTAACAACACCAAGAGCCGTGTAGCCAACATTCATACTGTATGTATCCATGTACCATGCCATTATCTTCGCGTTCGTGTTTACGTCTGGAGCTGGAATATCTTTTTGTGGTCCAACCATCATCTGAATTTCGGAGAAGAATCTTCTGCTTAGTCTTTCAAGTTCTTTTTCGGAAAGTTTTGTAACGTCTACTCTAACTCCACCCTTACCGCCACCGTATGGAAGGTTCATAACTGCACATTTCCATGTCATCCAGAATGCAAGTGATGCAACTTCGTCAAGATTTGTATCTGGGTGGTATCTTATTCCACCTTTCGCTGGTCCTCTTGCTGTATTGTGTTGTACTCTGTAGCCTTCAAATATTTCAACTCTTCCATCATCCATTACTACTGGGAAGTGAACTTCCATAATTCTCTGTGGCCAGAGTAAGAAATTTCCAATGTTTGGATCTAAGTTCATAAGGTCCGCTGCCTTTAAGAACTGCTTTTGAGCATTTTCGTATAGTGGTCCAAATGGCTTGAGGTTACCCATCTCGCTAATCTTCATCTTTTACACCCTCCTCTAATCATTGTAACGCCGGTTTTTTTGATTTTCGGCTATCTTTCACCGGCGAGTTTAATTAAGAGATGTTTCTAAATTTATTATCTTCCATATATTTAAAAGTATCAACCAGAATTTTTGTGAAGAGTATCACATTTTTATGGAAAATTATTGAAAATCTCTCTTTTTCTTTGAGATATTCAAAGATATTCAAGTATGCAATTTTTTTAGAATAGTCCTGTAATTTCTCCATTTTCGTCAATATCTATGTTTACTGCAGCTGGTGCTTTTGGCAAACCTGGCATAAGCATTATTTCGCCTGCTAAAGCTACGACAAATCCAGCACCAGCACTTATCTGGAAGTCTCTCACCGTAAATTCGTATCCAGATGGGGCATTTATCTTTTTAGGATCATCTGAGATGCTATTTTGTGTCTTGGCTATAATTACTGGATAATTCCCAAAACCATTCTTCTTTAACATCGAAAGTTTTGATTTTGCTGTATCCGTGTAGATAACTTTTCCTGCCCTGTAAATTTCTTTTGCTATTAGTTCTATCTTTTGTTCAACGGGCAAATCACTTGGTACTAAAGGTTTATAATTACTCGGCACATTTTCAATAGTTTCAACTACTGCTTTTGCAAGTTCTATTGCGCCTTCAGAACCTTTCGCATAGGCTTCGTTAAGCACGCATTTAGCTGGACTGTTTTTCAAAACAGCTTCGATTTCTTTTTCTGTATCGGTCGAAAATCTGTTCAGCGCAACGACGACGGGCACACCATATTTTTTCATGTTTTCAATATGTACTTTCAAATTCTCCAAGCCTTTAATTACTGCATCTACATTTTCTTCGTTAAGGTTATCTTTCAACACTCCGCCATGGTATTTCAACGCGCGTATCGATGCAACTATAACAACAGCGTCTACAAATAATCCGCCGGTTGGAGCAACAAAATCTAAGAATTTTTGAGCGCCAAGGTCAGCTGCAAATCCAGCTTCCGTAACGACATAATCTGAAAGTTTAAGAGCTAACTTGGTTGCAATTAGCGTATTTGTGCCATGTGCGATATTTGCGAATGGACCACCATGTACAAATGCAGGGGTATTTTCAATTGTTTGAACAAGATTTGGGTTAATTGCGTCTTTCAAAAGTGCCGCTGCCGCTCCTTCAGCTTTTATGTCTTTTACTCTAATTAATCCTTTCGTCCCTTGAGCAATCACAATTTCACCAATTCTTCTCTTCAAATCAGTTAAATCCTTTGCTAAACACAAAACTGCCATAATTTCAGAAGCAGCTGTGATTAAAAAACCATCTTCCCTTGGATAACCATTTGCACTACCACCAAGTGCAATTACAATTTCTCTCAAAGCTCTATCGTTCATATCCATAGCACGTTTCCAATAAATCTTCCTCAAATCTATTCCTAATTCGTTTCCATGGTTAATATGCGCATCAATCATCGCGGCGATTAAGTTGTGTGCGGTCGTTACTGCATGTATATCACCGGTAAAATGTAAGTTAATATCTTCCATAGGGAGCACTTGGGAATATCCACCACCCGCCGCACCACCTTTGACACCAAAAACAGGACCAAGCGATGGCTCTCTGAGGGTAACTATCGATTTTTTTCCAATTCTGTTCAGTGCCATGGAAAGACCTATACTGGTTGTTGTCTTACCTTCACCAGCCGGTGTTGGAGTTATGGCCGTAACAAGTATAAGCTTTCCATTAGGCTTGGCATTGAGCGTGTTCAAATACCTATGGTCAACTTTAGCTATATACCTGCCGTAAGGTTTGAGCATATCTTCGGGAATATCTAAAAATTTTGCGATATCTCTTATATCTTTCAACCTCGCTTGTTTCGCAATCTCAATATCACTTAACATCTTTCATCACCTCCAACTTTTATCTCATTGAATACCTTATCAATAGTTTATCACTGCAATCTCAATTTATCAAAAAGAGAATTTCAAGAAATCAGACTAATTTTGTACAATTTTCAATGTAATTTACAAAATGTTAATCCTATTCAAAATTGTTGAAAATTATGGTAAAATATAGAAAATTAGGTTATAAAACTATAGAAATCAATTTGGGAGGAAACAACCAATGGCTATAGTAACTATAGAAGATATATTGAAAGATATAAAAAATGTTGCAGAAGAATACGGTAAAGATTTTGTAGTAGCGTTTTCCGGTGGTATGGATAGCACCGCAAGTGCTCTTTTGTGCGCTGAAGCTATTGGAAAAGAAAATATTGAATTAGTGCACGTCGTATATGGACCTTACACTTATTCTAATAGTCTCGAAATAGTTTCAGAATTCGCTGAAAAGTTTGGTTTCAAAATAACTTTTCTATACAATCGAGGTCAAGAGCAGATATGGAAATATGGCCCGTCTTGTAACATGTGTACAAAACAGATAAAGATGGGAACAGTCTTGAGCTATGCAAATGGCAGAATCGTCGTAACAGGCTCAAATTCATCGGATACATGGGGGCAAACGGGATTACGTGTATTTAATTCAATGTATGCACCATTAGGTGATATAGGTAAAGATGAAATTAGAAAAATATTAGATAAATACGGTGTGAAAATCAGACGAATAGGTGAACACGCCCTTAGAGAAGGATGTAAATTAAAGCATCTTTTAAAACCAATGACAAATCCGGCTTACCATGGAAAAGCAACAGCTATTGCAAATGAGATGGTTCTCGATTACTTCCCAAATGGCAATGAAATCGCCAATATAAAAATCGTTGGGCCACTATCAAAAAATATAGCGGTGATAAATGTTAAACCGTTTAGGGAAGAAGTGTACAAATTGGCTGAAGACCTTCGAAAGATAGATGTTATCGACGATGTAATTGTTGCAGACAAACCATTGATTTTAAAAATAGTTGCAAATCCATCAATCTACAGGGTGGAAGAATCAAAGTTTTGGGTTGTAGAAGGTAAACTCAAGCCAGAATTTGCCGTACCGATTAAGGTAGAATGGTACGAGTCAAAAAACAATAAATTAAGAACATTCCATGTTGTGGAGGTATGTGAATGGACGAATTACGAGACAGAGAAAGACGAGTACTTGAAGAACTCCAACGTCGACTCGGATACACTTTTAAAAATCAAATGCTCTTGTTCAATGCCCTCTGCCATTCAAGTTACGCATACGAACTCAATCAAATAGGTAGAGATGTCCAAGACAATGAAAGATTAGAATTCTTAGGTGATGCCGTTGTAGAACTCGTAGTATGTGATATACTCTATCGAAATTATCCAGACTCAAGTGAAGGCGATATGGCAAAGGTGAAAGGTGCCGTTGCTAGCGAAGAGGTACTTACTGAATTAGCAAACGAAATTGAGCTTGGTAAGTACATCTTCCTTGGCAAAGGCGAAGAAAAGACAGGTGGAAGGAAAAGAAGTAGTATATTAGCAGACGCATTTGAAGCGCTGTGTGCTGCTATCTATCTCGATGGAAATCTTGAGTCAGTGGTAAAAGTTTTTGGCGAAAAACTGAAGAGAGAGATTGAAATATTCTACACAGGCCAAAGGATATTCGATTACAAAACCGCTCTTCAAGAAATTACGCAAGAGAGGTTCAAAGAACTGCCAGAGTACAAAACGGTTAAGAACGATGAAAACGGGAAGTTTTTAGTCGAATTATACATACAGGGAAAAAAGATATCGATGGGAATAGGTAATTCAAAGAAAGACGCGGAAAAAGATGCCGCAAAAAAAGCTTACGAAATTCTAACAAGAGACGAAAATTAAACAAAGAACAAATAGTGAAAATATTGAGGAGTGGATATTATCGATATAGAAGCGCTATTGAGAACGTACGAAGATTATCTTGTACATGTGAGAAGAAGTTCTGAAAATACAGTAAAGGCATATATAAAAGATATAAGGAGGTTTTTTGAATATATACAAAAACCTCCAAAGGATATTGTTAGAAGCGATGTTGAAAAGTTTGTCAAAGCACTTTCGAAAGGTGAAATTACCGGTGGAGAAGTTACTGAAACAACTATATCCAGATACATTTCCTCACTTAAGACTATATTCGATTACCTCCAACTCATAGGCGTAGTAAATGAAAACCCAACCGAGCGTGTCAGACATCCTAGGCTTAGAAAGAAAATTCCAAGTTTTCTCACTATCGAAGAAGTCAAAGCGATGATAAATACTTTTGACGAAGAGAAAGAATTGAAGTACAAAACAATCATATCTGTTCTTTATTTTTGTGGGTTAAGGGTAAGTGAATTGTGTAATTTGAGAGTAGAAGATGTGTCTTTCTATCCACCATATATAAAGGTTGTTATGGGTAAAGGGAACAAAGATAGGCTTGTTCCAATAAGCGATAGCATAATTCCTTTACTTGAAAAGTACGTGGAAAGGTATAAACCGAAAGTTTACTTTATCGAAAGTCGTGGAAAATCGATACATCCAGCAACTGTTTTTAGGATAGTAAAGCGTGCCGCACAAAGGGCTGGCATAAATAAGAAGATTCACCCACATACGCTAAGACACTCTTTTGCAACCCATCTTATAATGAACAACGTAAACGTAAAAATTGTACAAGAACTCTTGGGCCACGCAAATTTAAGCACGACAAGTATTTATCTACACGTAGCAGATAAAGAGAAATTCGATGCGGTTAAAAAGTTGGTTATTTGAAAACTAAAAACATCAGAGGTGTTTGAATGTCAGAAAGTGAAAGTGAAAAGAAAGAGCTCACTATGGTTAAAGATAATAACAACGATGAAATGACCAAGAATTTCATAAATGAAATCGAAAAGTTACTTGAGAAAAAAATTACAAACGAAGACGAACAAAAAATAGCTCAAGCAATCGAACTTGCTAAGATAGCTTACGAGGGATTGTACAGAAAATCCGGCGAGCCGTTTATTTCGCATCCTTTGGAAGTGGCAAAAATTGTTGCTTCGTTGAAGCTTGATATTGAAAGTATTATAGCCGCCATCTTACACGATGCTATAGAAGATAGTAATGGGAAAGTAACTTATGAGATGATAGAGAAACAATTTGGGCACGATATAGCACTCATCGTTGATGGTGTAACAAAGGTAAGTAGAATAAACGCGCCCGTTGGAAATATAGAACAGAGAAAAAAATTGGAAACGATTCAAAAGATGCTTTTTGCAATGGCAGAAGACATACGTGTCATATTTGTAAAATTAGCCGATAGGTTACACAATATGAGAACTATAGATTTCGTTGAGGATGTTGAAAAGAAAAAGTACAAAGCACTTGAAACTTTGGAAGTATACGCACCTATCGCACATAAGCTTGGAATTAACGTTATAAAATCTGAACTTGAGGACCTTAGTTTTAAAGTTCTTCATTACGATGAGTACCAAAAAATCAAGCAGATGATCGCACAAAAGAAGGTTGAAAGGGAAGAACGCCTAAAAATATACATCCAACAATTGGAAACAGCTCTTCAAGAACATAATATCAAAGCGAAAGTCGAAGGTCGATACAAGCATTACTACAGTATATGGAAAAAGATGATTCAAAAAGGCAAAGATTTTAACGAATTGTACGATTTAATGGGTTTAAGAGCGATAGTAAATGATGTAACAAGCTGTTATACTACGATAGGCATTGTACACAACCTATGGGTACCATTGCCAGGAAGGTTCAAAGATTACATCGCCGCGCCAAAATCAAATGGATACAGGTCCATCCACACAACTGTTATTACGCAATTTGGCGAACCACTTGAAGTGCAAATTAGAGATTATCAAATGCACGAAGAAGCTGAGTATGGTTTGATAGCTCACTGGGCATATAAAGAAGGGGAACCAACTGTAGATATAAAACAAAAGTGGATTTTAAGGTTAGCCGAATGGAGGAAAGAACTTTCGCAAGGCTATGCGAGTCTTGATGATTTGAAAAAAGAACTACAAATGTCTGAAGTTTTTGTTCTGACACCAAAGGGTGAGATAATTCACCTTCCATACGGCGCGACACCAATCGATTTTGCTTACGCGGTACATACAGAAATTGGGCATCACTTTGCTGGTGCAAAGGTCAATGGAAAAATTGTACCAATAGATTATCAATTGAATAACGGTGACGTTGTAGAAATCATAGTAAATAAATCTTCACCTGGACCCAGCCTTGATTGGCTAAGATACGCCAAAAGTCCAAGAACAAAGGCAAAGATAAAGAGATTTTTTAAAGAGAAAGAAAAAGAACAACTGATAGAAAGAGGTAAAGACGTACTTAGGCGAATCGCAAAGAAATTAAATATTTCAATTGAAGAATTATTGGAAAAACCAGAGATAAAAAAGTACCAAACAGCTCACCAAATAGATGAAGAAGAATTTATCATCAGACTCGGTGATAAAACGTTAACACAAGATGATTTGCTTTCAATTCTTGGAATCAAAGAACAACAAAAGAAGAAAACTCAAACTAAGAAAAAGAAATCTACCGGTTCTTTAGTTATCGTCGATGGGCTTGAGGGTCTCGAAATTTTGTTTGCTAAATGCTGCAATCCTATCCCTGGTGACAAAATAGTTGGTGTTGCAAGTAAAAGAGGATTGGTTATACATAGGTCTAATTGTGCTAACGTAGTAAACTTGGGAAATGACAGAAAGTTTTTGGCAGTTTGGAGAGCGGATATCAACGCTCAATTCAATGTTCTTGTTAAAATAGAATTAGATAGAAAAGAACGTGTACCTGATCTTTTGTCCAAAGCCATGGAAAAGAAAGTTGAAATAAGGAACTTTAAATTCGAAATAATTTCCGACGATTACGTTATTATATCTCTAAACGTCAACGTCCAATCCCTTGAAGAGCTCGAAGAAATAATGAAATTTTTCAAGTCATTCCCTGGAATTAGAAAGGTGGTGCGTTCTTAAAAAATGCGCGCAGTTGTTCAAAGAGTTACAAAAGCAAGTGTCTCAGTCGATGGTAAAATTGTTGGACAAATAGAGAAAGGAATTGTTGTTTTACTTGGAGTTGGTAAAGATGATAACATCGATGATACAAAATACTTAGCTGAGAAAATTGTAAATTTGAGAATATTTGATGATAATGATGGGAAAATGAATCTTTCGCTATTAGATGTTCAAGGTTCAGCTTTGATTATCTCACAATTCACGTTGTACGGCGATTGCAGAAGAGGTAGAAGACCATCGTATTCTGATAGTGCAAACCCAGAATTAGCAAAAGAGCTATACGAAAAATTCATAGAACTTGTGAGAGGATATGGTGTGCATGTTGAAACGGGAATATTCGCTGCGTACATGCAAGTTGAGATACACAACGACGGACCTGTAACTTTACTTTTGGATTCAAAGAAGGTGTTTTAATTTGAAATGCCATCTTTTACATGTCTGTTGCGCTCCAGATTTGGTTATCGCTTATCTTTCTGGCGCACGTGGTGATGTATTTTTCTACAATCCAAACATACACCCAAAAACAGAATACGAGAAAAGATACAATGAAGTACTAAAGCTTGCAAATATGTGGAATTTAAATGTGATTGATGTGCCATACGACCCCGAAAATTTCTTTAAATTAACCAAAGGTTTTGAAAATGAACCAGAGAAAGGTAAAAGGTGTGAAATATGCATAAGAATGAGGCTTGAGGCAACAGCAAAATTTGCAAAAGAGAACGGCTATCGTTCTTTCTCTACAACACTTACATCTTCACCACGAAAATCTGTTGAAATGATAAATAAGATAGGGCTTGAAGTTATGAAAAATTTTGGGGTAGAATTCCTTCCAAACGTGTACCGTAAAAGCCCACTTTACAATGATGCTCAGAGGCTAATCAAGCAACTTGGAATATACAGACAAAATTACTGCGGTTGCGTTTATTCAATGAGTTCAAAACAACCACAATTACAAGATGAGGTGAAAACAAATGAAAATTTACCTATCAAAGGAAGAACTTGAACTCGAAAAACAAATGTACGCAGATATAGCTATTAATTCAAAAGTTAGGATTGAATACACATACAAAGATGAGAAATACTTGCTCATACCTTATCAAATTGGTGACTTAATTGTTTTACTAGAAGTAAATGATGAAAAAGAGATTGTTGCTCAACTTTTGGATAAATTTGTACGTCAGTGGGTTCTTGAAAATTACACTTATCCTGAAGAAATAAAAATCTTGGCGAAACATTTTAAAACCGAATTGAAAAAATTTAAAATACTTGTGGTAAAATATAACAGTCCTGAAGAGAAAGAGTTCTCAAGATATTCTCTTTCAAATGTAACATTTGGCGTTGTAAGTCACGATAATTTAGATATCCATCTGCTCTCTGCAAATACTGAAATCAAAACCAAGTATGGTTACAGCATATCAGATATTGTAGAAACTCCAGAAGAAGGTCTAAGACAAGCTCTACTCATTAACAAATGGTTCGGTGGAGGAGATTATACTGAATTACCAAATATTGCGCTAGAAAAACAATTAGAAGAAAAATCTGACTTAGAAAAGTGGTTAGAACTTCTTAGTTATGTACTATTCAAAGACATCGATGAAAAATACTTTGGGCCAATAATCAACAAACTAAATGAATTTAAGCAGGAAACATACTTTAATCCTTCGAAGAATATAGAGAAAATAACGTTGGGTATTTTGGTTAGTAAAATTCACAAATAAAACTTTTCCTTTTCTTTATACGGGAGGTCGATGACTTGAACCAAACAATTGTTTTTTCGTTTCCTGGGTTGGTTGAAAATATAAAAATAACACGTGCTATTTTACATACATTTCTAACATTTAGAGGTGTCTTTGATAAAGACATATTTGATACAGAGTTGGCTATAAATGAAGCTATAGCCAATATTATCCAACATACTTATAAAGGAGAACCAAAGTACATAACAATGACAGTAAATTGGTTAGAACCAGATACATTAGAAATTTTCTTGAGGGACTTTGGGCCAAAAGTTGATCCTTCCCAAATTAAGTCACGTGACCTTGACGACATAAGACCAGGTGGATTGGGAGTCTATATAATTAAACGTATATTTGATGTCATGGAATTCAAGGACGTCTCTGAAGGCAATCTCCTCTATTTGAGGAAAAAATACCTACTCCCACCGAAAAAAGAAGATTAATGAGGATTAGTTTAGAATAAACAACGGAGGAAGATTAGTGTGTTGTGGCTTAAAGAATTGTTTAAAAACACATGTTTTCTATCTGCGCTATTTGGATTCCTTTCAGCACAATTTTTGAAAGTTATCATATATAAAGACATAAGAGTTTTCGGACGATACGGGGGTATGCCAAGCGCACATGTGGCTACAACTTCCGCGTTAGCATGGTCCGTTGGATATACAACAGGCTTTTCTTCTTCACAAACCGCTATTGCCGCTATTTTTCTTTCAATAGTTACAGCTGATGCCGTTGGCTTAAGAAGAAACGTTGACCCAAATAAAGGTCATACCCTTATGGAAGTTATATACGGTTTCTTCTTAGGATGGATTGTTGCTTTGATAACTGTAAAAGTTATGCGATGATAGAAATTATTTTTATATTCCGGGGGTGACTTTTTGCTTAATAACGCCAAAAAGCTTAGCAAATTAATCTTAGTTCTGTCTTTTATTTTAATACTAAGCTCTATAGCGCTTTGTGAAACACCTAAATGGTTTTTGGAAGTAGTTACTAAAAGAAGAGCAAACGTGAAGGAAAAAACAACAGAAGAATTCGTTAACGATTTATGGAATACTATTTCAGATATAAGTGAAAAATACAACATGGATCCTGTATTTATAAGCACTGTAATAGCCTTAGAAAGTAACTTTACAAATGCTAAAGGTCCCGGTGGAGTACTTGGGATGATGCAAATCCTGCCGTCAACTGCACAAGGTATAGCTAAATTACTTAAACTGGAAGTTCCAAAAGATGGTTGGAACACTTTGCTTACTGATTATAAATTGAACATAACTTACGGAACAGCATATTTGTCTTACCTTTATAAAAAAACAGGCTCGCTCTCAAAAGCTCTTGAAGAATATAACAATGGTAAAAATAAGCAAAAATATGCCACTACAGTAATGCAGCAGTACGAATATTATAAAAGCTTACACGAAAAAGAGCTTAAAGAAAAGGCTCAAATAAACATAAATACATTCATCGAAACTTCGGAAAGTTCATCAACACAAGAAACAACTCAAGAAACTCAAACAACAAATTCAACTATAAATGAAAACTCAACCGATACATCAACAACAAAAAGTGAAAATTGAAGGGACTGAAAGCAATGTCAAACACGAAAAAAATTGTAATTTCCTTGGAGAACATATCATTCTCTTACGGTGAAAATTTTGAGTTAAAGGATATTAGCCTATACGTAGAAGAGGGAACGTTCTTCGGTATAATAGGTCCAAACGGCTCGGGTAAAACAACACTTTTATCACTAATAATGAAATTTCTAAAACCCGCTTCGGGAAAAATTATGATAAACGGAAATGATATTAAGCATATGTCACACAAAAAGATAGCACAAAACATTGCGTACATAGCCCAAGATTTCAACCCATCTTACGATTATACAGTTGAAGAAATAGTGGAAATGGGAGGCATAGCTCACTCAAAAAATTTCTTTGATACAGAAGTTGATGAATCGAAACTTATAAATGCTCTTAACACTGTTAATTTAGTAGAGTACAGAAAAAGACCATTTTCAACACTCAGTGGTGGTCAACAAAGACGCGTCCTTATTGCAAGAGCGATTTACCAAAATACACCAATAATAATCGCAGATGAGTTGATAAATCATCTTGACATAGGTCAGTCTGTAAAAGTGATGGATTACTTAAAATCGTTAACAAAAATGGGAAAGACTGTATTAGGAACTTTCCACGATATAACCATCGCTGCGAAATACTGTGACATAATAGCACTTATGAAAGATGGTGAAATAACCAAAGTAGGTACACCAAAAGAAATCATAAATAAAGATATTCTCGAAAAAATATACGATATAAACTTAAAGATTATACACTCTCCAGATGTAGAATACCCAATTATAGTTATTTGACATCTTGCAACCTTATTATTATAAATGTAACTTAATTTACTTACTATTAACGTTGACATCGTGTACTTTTTTGTGTTAGGATAGCTTTGTAAGAGAAAAAAAGTCAAATACCTTTAATTTCGCCCAGTGAGGCGAGAAAGGAGGAAAAAAGATGGAAAAAACTGATATTATTGGTATTTCTAATGAAATTTCTTCGAATTCCTCAGGATATGTTTCCTCTCTATCGCCATCGAAGAGATTTGTCCTCTCACTCCAACATTTCGTAGCGATGTTTGGCGCAACGGTTTTAGTTCCTCTCCTGACTGGTTTAGATCCTCTTGTTGCTCTCTTCACAGCAGGTTTAGGAACTTTGGTATTTCATTTTGTGACCGGTGGTACTGTACCAGTCTTCTTGGGTTCGAGCTTTGCTTTCATTGCGCCAATAATCATGGTTAAGGAAAAATACGGTGATATAAGATATTCACTCGGTGGAATTGTGGTTGCCGGAACAGTTTATCTGATATTCTCACTAATTGTCAAATTGGTAGGAACAGATATAATCAAAAAACTTTTCCCACCAGTCGTAACAGGTCCAATGATAATGGTAATTGGTTTAGGTCTTTCACCAGTTGCGGTAAATATGGCATCTTCAAATTGGCCCATCGCATTCGTGGTTATAATTACAGTAATAGCATCTGCAACGGTGTTCAAAGGTTTCTTCTCACTTATCCCTGTCTTAATCGGCGTGGTTGTTGGCTACATCACTTCGGCACTCTCTGGAATAGTGGATTACTTACCTATCATAAATTCAGCCTGGATTTCAATTCCAAATTTCATACTGCCAAAATTCGATTGGGGCGCGATAAGTTTAATCGCACCAGTGGCTTTTGTCACTGTAATGGAGCATATAGGTGATATAACAACAAATGGAGCGGTTGTTGGGAAAAATTTCTTCGAAAAGCCCGGCATACATAGAACTCTCCTTGGCGATGGTTTGGCAACAATGTTGGCAGCACTCATTGGTGGTCCAGCGAATACAACGTACAGTGAAAATACCGGAGTACTTGCAATTACAAAAGTCTACGATCCATCAATTCTAAGAGGCGCTGCTTTCATAGCAATGATAATAGCGTTCTTCTCAAAATTTGGTTCAGTGCTCCAAACGATACCAACAGCTGTAATCGGAGGAGTAAGCTTGATACTATTCGGAATGATTGCATCGATAGGCGTAAGAACTTTGGTTGAAGCAAAAGTGGATTTCTCAAAATCAAGGAATCTTATAATCGCCGCATTGATACTAACGCTTGGAATTGGTGGAGCAAGTGTAAAGATTGGAAGTATTGAATTAAAAGGTATGGCTCTTGCCGCGATAGTTGGTATAATCGCAAATCTTGTTATTCCTGAAAAGTTAGAAAAATAAAGAAAACCGCATAAAGTCGTGGGGGATTTATAGATTTTATGGATACTGAAAAAAGAACTGTTTATCCATTTAAAATTATTGGATTCATCGGTGGAGGACAATTGGGAAGAATGATGGCATTTGAAGCTAAGCGCATTGGATTTAAGGTTATAGCATTAGATCCAAAGCCCAATTGTCCTATATCACACCTCAGTGATGAGCTTATCGTCGCGGATTTGTACGACGAAAAAGCTTTAAGAAATTTAATCGAGAAATCTGACGTTGTAACATACGAAATAGAACATACAAATACAGAATTTCTGAAAAAAATGTATGATGAAGGTTACAATATCCAACCATCACCTTATATACTTGAGGTTATAAACGACAAACTCAAGCAAAAACAGTTTCTCATATCAAATGGCATTCCAACCCCAAGTGTATTGGAATTGGACATCTCAAAATTTAGCGATACAGAGAGCATACTGAAAGCTCTTGAAAATAACGGCATTAAATTTCCTTTTGTTCAAAAATCGAGGCGTGGAGGATACGACGGGAGAGGGGTTTTCCTTGTTAAAGAAAAAGATGATTTAAGTAAAATAATAAAATCTGATTCGTATATTGAAGAATACGTTGAGATAAGTAAAGAAATCTCTGTGCTTTTGGCAAGGAATAAAAATGGAGAAATCAAATTGTACGAAGTTGTTGAGATGATATTTGATGAAAAGGCAAACATATTAGATTTTCTAATAAGCCCAGCAAGAATAGATAAAAACATAGCACAAATGGCAAAAGATATCGCTATAAAGATAGTTTCAACACTTAAAGGAGTAGGGGTATTTGCTATAGAGATGTTCGTAACAAAGGATAATGATATTCTTGTAAATGAAATCGCTCCAAGAGTACACAATTCAGGCCATCACACGATTGAAGCATGTTTCACAAATCAATTTGAGCAACATATAAGGGCTATATGTAATATTCCACTTGGTAGTACCTATCAGCACACTCCGTCGGTTATGATAAATCTCTTAGGTGAAGAAGGATATCAAGGTAAACCGATAGTCGAAAATCTCGAAGAAGTTTTCAAAATAGAAGGTGCGTATTTCCATTTTTATGGTAAAGATTCAACCTTTCCAAAACGCAAGATGGGCCATATCACAGTTTTGGATGAAAATTTGGAAAAAGCGATTGAAAAAGCAAGATACCTGAGAGAAAAGGTTAAAATAGTAGGTGATAAAAAAATTGGTGGAGGATAGGAATATGACTAATAAAGCAAATATGCCAAAACACCCTATTGTTGGAATAATAATGGGCAGTGATTCTGATTTAAAGGTTATGAAATTTGCAGCACAAATTTTAGAAGAGTTTAATGTTCCTTACGAAATAACAATTGTATCTGCCCACAGAACACCTCAAAGGATGTTTGAATACGCGCGAAATGCTGAATCAAGGGGTATAGAGGTTATTATCGCTGGTGCAGGTGGTGCCGCTCATCTTCCAGGTATGGTTGCATCTATTACTTCACTGCCAGTAATAGGTGTACCTGTGAAAGCTTCCTCATTAGATGGCTTAGATTCTTTGCTTTCTATAGTGCAAATGCCAAAAGGTGTACCTGTCGCAACAGTTGCGATAAATAATGCGCAAAACGCAGGTTTGCTTGCTGTTCAAATACTGTCTTTAAAATATCCGGAATTGAAGGAAAAAATTAAAGAGTATAGAATATCTTTACAGCAAGAAGTCATTCAAAAAGCTAAATTGTTGGAAGAATTAGGGTATGAAGGATATGAGAAACACCAAAGTCATGAAATTAATGAAAGTCACGAAGGAGGTAAATAATCGTGAATATCATTTCCGAAGGGAAAACAAAAAAAGTGGAAGACCTTGGCAGTGAAGTTATACTACACTTTAAAGATGATATCACAGCAGGAGATGGAGCTAAACACGATGTGTTAGAAAAGAAAGGTACAATCTGCTCTGAAATTACCTCAAGACTTATGAAATATCTCAACGAAAAAGGTGTTCACACAATGTTTCTCGAATATCTCCCACCTAACAAAATCCGCGCAAAAAAACTTAAGATGATACCACTTGAAGTAATAGTAAGGTTCAAAAAAGCTGGTTCCTTTATCAGAAGATACGGTGGTAACGAAGGTGAAGAGTTACCAGCCCCACTTGTAGAATTCACATACAAAAACGATCAACTCCACGACCCTCTTATGTGCGTAGAACATCTTGAAGTGCTTGGCATTACAAATAGAGAAATTGCTCTGAAAATTATTGAAGAAGCGAAAAAAGCGGGGATACACTTAAAAGAATTTTTCGAAAAACACGGGTTAGAATTATGGGATATGAAATTCGAGTTTGGTATAGATGAAAATGGGCAAGTATGCCTTGGTGATGAGATATCACCAGATACAATGAGACTTAGGAAATCAGGCGAAATTTTTGATAAAGATATCTATAGAAGAGATTTAGGAAATCCATTAGAAAAATACGAGGTGGTGTTGAATTTATGCCAATCTATCAGTTTGTAGTCGATATTCAGTACAAAAGTCACGTAAGGGACCCTCGGGGCGAAACAATTAAACGCGTATTAAACGAAGAATATGAAATTCCAGTGAAAAATCTTAGATTGGGCAAATCAGTCCATCTTGAAGTAGAAGCGGAAACTAAAGAAGAAGCCTTAAAATTAGTCGAACGTGCGTGTGAAAAACTTTTAGTCAATACCGTCACAGAAACCTTTGAGATAAAGGGGTTATGATTCTATGAGCTCTCCAAATATCATCCCCAAAGCACAAGTTATTGTTTATCCAGGTAGTAATTGTGATAGAGATGCCCTTTGGGCACTGCAATACACAGGCTTTGACGCTGAATTCATAGATATCCACGATGATATTGACGCCGATTTGGTTGTGTTACCCGGTGGTTTTTCGTATGGAGACTATCTAAGAGTTGGCGCAGTCGCCGCAAGAGAACCAATAGCTTACAAACTTAAAGAATTCATTAGCCGTGGGGGGCTTGTTATTGGTATATGCAACGGATTTCAGATATTGGTTGAAATGGGAGTTTTACCCGGTGCTCTTCTTCAAAATTCTTGTGGACATTTTATTTGTGATATCGTAGAACTTGAAGTTGTGGATAATTCAACACCGTTCACAAGGTATTTTCAAAAGGGTGAAAAAATCAAATTACCAATTGCACATGGTTTTGGCAGGTATGTGAAAGTTGAAGAACCGAAAGTTGTTTTTAGATATACAAAAGATGTAAACGGCTCAGATGATTTAATCGCTGGAATATCGAATGAATACGGTAATGTTCTTGGTTTGATGCCTCATCCAGAACGCGCAGTTGAAAAATTGCTTGGCTCAGATGACGGTCTTAGGGTATTTTTGAGTGCTTTTAGTTATATTAAAACCACAAAAAACAATGAAACTAGCAAAAGTGTAGGTGTTAAACAATGAAATACCTAAAAATATTAGAATCAAAACTTGGTCGTAAGGCAACCAAAGCCGAAATTGAAGCATTTACAGTAATGTGGAGCGAACATTGTGGATACTCACATACAAAAGGCTACATTAGGAAATTACCGAAAGCCGGTGTTGGTGGTAACGCAGGTATAGTTTCTCTCGACGATTATCATTTCTTGGCATTTAAAGTGGAAAGCCACAACCACCCAAGTGCCATTGAACCGTTCAATGGCGCAGCCACCGGCGTAGGGGGGATTATACGCGACGTTCTTGCAATGGGTGCAAGACCAACAGCCATATTAGATTCACTCCATATGGATAGAATAATCGATGGTATAGTTGAAGGAATCGCTGACTATGGTAATTCCATAGGAGTGCCAACAGTTGGTGGTGAACTTAGAATATCTAATTACTATAAACATAACCCTCTTGTCAATGTTATGGCAGTTGGCATTGGGAAAAATGAATACCTTATTCAATCCAAAGCATCTTACGCTGGACAAGTAATTGTCATTTTCGGTGGTGCAACTGGAAGAGATGGAATACATGGCGCATCATTTGCATCGGAAGATTTAACTGGAGAAAAAGCCACAAAATTGTCCATACAAGTTGGAGACCCATTCGCAGAGAAAAATCTCATAGAGGCATTTTTGCAAATGGTCGAAGAGGGACTCGTTGAAGGGGCTCAAGATTTGGGAGCTGGTGGGGTGCTTTCCGCAACAAGCGAGTTAGTCGCTAGAGGAGGATTTGGAGCAATAGTTCATCTTGATAAAGTCCCATTGCGTGAACCTGACATGTTACCGATAGAGATACTCATAAGCGAAAGCCAAGAAAGGATGGCAGTTGTTACTTCCCCAGAAAAAGCTAAAAGAGTAATCGAAATAGCTAAAAAACATCTTTTGTACGGCGATATAGTTGCCCAAGTAACGGATACAGGAAGGTACATCGCAATGTACAAAGGAGAAGTTGTTTTAGACGTACCGGCAAAATTACTTGAAGAATCACCAGAAGAGCCAATTTACGATTACACACCATCAGCAGACATGCCAAAATTTAAGTGGATAAGATTTGATAACATCGACGCAAATAAAGTATTTGAAAGATACGATTACATGGTTGGTACAGATACACTACTTCCTCCAGGATTTGGTTCTGCTGTAATGCGCGTAAAAAATTCAATAGCATACTCACTTTCAATACACAGTAGAGCAGATATCGGTTTGCAAAGTCCATACTGGGGAGCTTACATAACTCTAATTGAAAGCGTTAGAAAAACACTCTCCGTTGGTGCAAAACCACTTGCAATTACAGACGGTATAAATTATGCAGATCCGGATATCGAACCTAAAGGTCTCGCAGCTCAAATGAAAGGACTAAAAGACGCGTGCGAATTTTCTGGAATACCCGTTGCATCCGGAAATGCTTCACTGTACAATACGTACAAAGGAAAAGGCATCCCACCAACAATGGTTATTGGAATGGTGGGAAAATTGGAAAATCAAATCGTTAACAGACCACAAAAAGGACCGGTTTACTCTGTTGGATTTGCAGACTTTCAACTAGATAGAGAAAAAACTCTATGGAGAGAAATTGAGAATATAGTAAAACAAGGACACTTTGTTCTTAGCATGCATGATTATACAAGAAATAAGACTTTGGAAAACTCACTGAACAAACTTGGATTTACAATGAAAATTAAAATTCCAAAACATGAACCCGTCCATCAATTAATAATAGTCTTCGGTGAGCCAAAAACCAACCTGCCAAAAACAAAAATAGGATATATATACTGATATAACAATATTGTCAAACTTTACTTAGAACCACAGCATTCGCTGTGGTTTCAGATTGTTGACAAAC
>SPLK01000058.1_pt1 | contig 68043 bp, 66 predicted proteins | sample 2456111 | NCBI WGS metagenome assembly SPLK01 (sample SAMN11156906, study PRJNA527647) | hot springs metagenome | biome: Geothermal region; feature: Hot spring; material: tree branch in hot spring; isolation source: hot spring sediment rich in lignocellulosic material ... | reverse complement strand
TTGCAGTCTTTGCAAAAGAAGATTTGGTTTTTGAACTTATCATGACCGTTTTTAATGAAGTTAGAAGAGCTGAGAATATTTTAGGGTGTGTCCCCTCTTTAAGAAGATAATATGATTTTTGAAATTTATCAATAACTTTGGTTAACAAAATCGAAAAAATTATGGGAGGAGAGAAATTGAACACTTATATTATTGAATTTATAAAAAAAACAACTGGTAATTCTGAGGAAGGCTCATTAGTATTTATTGAATCTAATAAACATGTTGATTTCGAAATAAAAAGAGTTTATTACACTTATAGTGCAAGGAATGGAATTATAAGAGGTTTTCATGCTCATAAAAGACTGGAACAAGTTTTAATTTGTGTTTATGGGAAAATAGAAGTTACATGTGATGATGGCAAAGAGAAAAAAACATTTATATTGGATGATCCTTCGAAAGGATTATATATTGGAAGCGGAATTTGGCGTACGATGAAATGGTTAAAAGATGATAGTGTACTATTGGTTTTAGCATCAGACTATTACAATGAAGAAGATTATATAAGAGACTATGATACTTTTTTAAAATACATAAAATGAAAGGTGGTGCAATATGAAAATAAAATTTAATAACCTTGATAGAGTTTATAAAAAATATAAAGATGAATTTAACAAAGCTGTTATCAATGTTTTAGAATCAGGATGGTATATATTGGGAAAAAATGTTGAAGAATTTGAAAAAAAGTTTGCAGATTTTGTAGGAACAAAATATTGTGTGGGGGTAAATTCTGGATTAGATGCTTTAATTTTAGCGTTCAGAGCGCTAGATATAAAAGAAGGTGATGAAGTTATAGCGCCTGCAAATACTTATATTGCATCAATTTTGGGAATCACAGAAAACGGTGCTACTCCAGTGCTTGTCGAACCAGACGAATACTATAATATAGATGTCTCAAAAATCGAAGAAAAGATCACTGAAAGTACTAAAGCAATATTGGTAGTTCACTTGTATGGACAAGCAGCAAATGTTAAAGAAATCAGAAAAATTGCAGATAAATATGGACTTTACTTAGTAGAAGACTGTGCGCAAAGTCATGGAGCAAAGTATGAAAATAAAGTAACAGGTGCTTGGGGAGATATAGGATGTTTTAGTTTTTACCCAACTAAAAATCTAGGCGCTTTTGGAGACGGAGGAGCAATTGTAACTAATAACGAAAAATTATATGAAAAGTTAAGAATGTTAAGAAATTACGGAAGTAAAATTAAGTATAATCATGAAATTGAAGGTGTAAATTCTAGATTGGATGAGATACAAGCAGCTTTACTCTTAGTTAAATTAAAATATTACGACGAAATTAGAAAGTGGAGAGAAAGAATTGCTCAAAGATATCTAAATGAAATAAAAAATCATAGAATTAAGTTGCCTAAGATAAGAGATGGGGCAGAACATGTATGGCATTTATTTGTAGTCCAAGTTGATAACAGAGATAAGTTTCAAAAATATTTACAGGATAATGGAATTGAAACGCAAATCCATTACCCAATTCCGCCACATTTGTCAAATGCATATAAACGTTTAGGATATAAAAAGGGTGATTTACCAATAACAGAGTTTTTCTCTGAGCACATTGTTAGCTTACCTTTTTATGATTTTATGACAGATGAAGAAGTTGATTTTGTAATAGAAATAGTAAACAAATATGAGGGTTAAGTATGAGTAGAGCAAAGTTATTTGTAGAAAACTTTTTTATTTATGGATTTATTAGCATATTAAATAAATTTGTTCCTTTAATTTTGTTGCCTGTTATAACAAGATTATTGCCGAATCCATCTGATTTTGGAATTTTTAATATATATAGTTTAATAGTTGGTTTTGGAACACCTTTATCTATTTTAGGATTATATGATGCTATGTTTAGAGAATATTTTGAGGAAGATGATTTTCAATACAAATATAATGTTACTACAACCGCTCAAAGAGCGGTTTTGGTTTCTTCTATAATTATAAGTATTTTACTGGTTGTTTTTAGCAAGAATTTATCTTTTTTGTTTTTCAAAAATAGCAATTTTACTAATATTATTTTATATGGTTCTATTGGAGTTTTTTTTAGTGCTAATTTGTCAATTTTTCAGGCTCCGACAAGAATTAATAACGAAAGAAAAGTTTTTGTTTTTTCATCACTATTAAGTACTCTATTTAGTTATTTTATATCAATGTTTCTTATCTATTTAGGATTTTCATATCTTGGTTTAATATATGGAAGTATGGTATCTTCTGTTTTATTAATACTGTTTTTCTTTTTAAGAAATAAAAAATATTTTTCAAGAGGAAGGTTTGATAGGAAAATATTATTAGAATTACTAAAAATTGGCTTACCTTTATTGCCCACATTTTTAATTTATTGGATATATAGTTCTATGGACAGAATAATGATTTCAAATATTTTGGGAACTTCCGCCTTAGGGATATACTCTGTTGGAGATAAAATAGGTAGTATTAGCCAGTTAATTTACATTTCTTTCGCAAATGGTTGGCAATATTTTGTGTTTTCAACAATGAAAGATGAAGATCAGGTTGCTCTAATTTCCAAAATTTTTGAATATTTAGGCGTTGTTTCTTTTATATCATTTATTATTTTTTATTTATTTAATGATATTATTTTTCGTTTGCTTTTTAAAGGCGAATATGTAAATGGTTATGTTGTATCACCATATTTGTATTTATCACCTTTATTATTAATGCTTTTCCAAATTGTTGGCAATCAGTTTTTAGTAATTAAGAAAGCATATTTGGTAACATTAAATTTGTCTTTAGGCGCATTAGCAAATATTATTTTGAATTTATTTTTGATTCCAATTTTGGGTATTGAGGGAGCTGCAATAGCTACTGTGCTAGGTTACACAATTTCTTTAATTTTAATTGTTATATCAGGCGAAAAATATAAAATATTTAATCACACTAGGAAATTTTTGTTTATAACTTCTTTATTTGCAATGTATTTAATACTTAATAGAATATTTTTTTATGATATTAAATTTTATCGATTTTTATTTTCAATAATTTTAATTTTAATTCAAATCTTTTTTTATAAAAATGAAATAAGAGAAATTGTGAATAAGTTAAAAAGAAATTAACACATTTATGAAGATACAAGAGCTTGAACAAATTATTGACAAACAAGTTGTTCTTAGTTAATAAAAAACAGTTATTAATCTTTGAATGAAACAGTAAGTTTATTAACTAAAAAAGATTCAATATATATGAAACTATTAAGTTTCTTGAAATAGTTAGAAGTACTTATTACTAAAAATCAAAGTGGACTTGGAGTTAGCTTTTTGCTATTTATTTTCTATAAAAATGAAATTATCAGTCTATTAAAAATAATTTTAAAAAATAATCCAAATTAAACACTAAAAGTGGGCCTCAGCCCACTTTTGATTTTTATTGTATTCTCAATCCTTTCCATCCGAATAGAATAGTTCACTTACTTCTGTCAAGTCTTCATCTGATACATAGTCAAATCTCATCGGTGTAAATGGTGCATCTGTACAATTTGGTGGTTTTTTACCGTACATTATCACCGATATAACTTTGTTTCTCACATACCAATTCAGAAAGTCTTCTTCTTTTCCTCTTCCATCATAACTTTTCAATCCAACCATGGTTATATACCAGATTGTTTGCCTAAGGTCTTCGAAAGAATACAAGTATGACTTGTTGATATTCCAAAAATACTTAGTCCACCTATCGACAAGTTTTTGGTAACTAAGTACTTTCTTATGCCAAGCGATATCTGGATTGTTTAAGTTCTTTTCAAAGCCGATTTGACCGTTTTCTAATTTGTTGAAATCATCCATAAGAAAACACCCCCACGGCTTTTTGAGAATTATTAGTTGTATTTGAATTCAAATATTTAAATAACGAGCGGGTAAAGTTTTGCGTAAGTTATATGCTCAAGTGTATAATTATAAGTATACATATATATACTATATCATACACCAACCGAACTTGTAAATGGCAAAGTAATATTTTACGAGAAATTAACTTGGAAGGATAATTGATTTAGAGAATTGTAAAATTCAGTCTAATGGGGTAAGTTAATTTTTTGATTTTTCATTTTTATTGAGTGTTATACATGCCACAGTATGATGTATCTACTGAGGAATTACGTATTTTTACGTTAAAGTTCATATAACGATGACTAATAGTCGTAAATTAGGAGATTCAACAACGTTTGACAACTTAGTATGTTAATTTAAAGATAAAAGTATTAAAAAATAATTACTCAATAATTTCTTAAAAATAAGAAGAAAACTAAAATTAACTTTTTATAGTATTATGCTCAAATAAATATGTACCTTGGTAATTTTGCATGTTTTTTTGCTTTAATATATTTAATATATGTTTTTTTCAATGAAACTTGTCAAGGATAGTTAGGTTTCCGAAGTTATAATATTCTTAATTACAAAGTTACTCTATTGAAATATTTAATTTCTCTGCAAGTTGTATAATTTTGAGTGTGGATTTTCACTAGTTCATTTCCCAAATTTAATTTAAAATTTTTATGAACAAAAATCCATTATCGGTTATCTAACAATATGTGCTTTATGTTGAATAATTGAAAGTGAGGGAGATTTAATGTATTTGAGTCTCGCGATTGTTTTTGTCAATATTGGAATAACAGTGCTTTTGTCAAATGCTTTTTTAGGAAATATTGCTTTAGCTATTCTAAATGGCTTTTTCTTTTTACTTTTTGCGTTTGCTTTGAGAGTATACGATGATGATAATTTGGAAAGCTTCAATGAATCTGTCGTACGATTCTATATTTCAGCTTTTTTGTCATTCCTTTTTGTTATTTCCGTCGTTTCAATTTTTGATTTTAACGTTTCAAAGTACAATATACTCTATTTAAACTTACTCCTTCCAATTGCTCTGTCTGTTGTTAATACCATTCTGTTTAAAATTTCGTTGAAAACGACAAAGCCAAAGAAATATCTTGTTATAGGTAGGCAAGAAGAGTTAAAACCTATTCTGGATGAGATAACCCAAAAATCAAAAGGAAGATATGTCTTTGCTGATTTTATTAATCCATCGCCAGTTACATTTAGACAAAAAGTTATACATTACGATAATGTTCTTATTGGTGATTACGAATTGTACGAAAGAATAAAGGACGAGATACAAGATGATATAAAATTAAAGAATGTTGAGTACCTTTCTGAGCTTTCAGAAAGGGTATTGAAAAGAATACCGATAGCAGTCGCGCAGAAATTTAAAGAGTATTACGAATTGGAATTCAACAGAGCAAAAGAATCTCCAGCAAAAAGACTTCTGGATATAATTGGTGGAACATTTGGTCTAATATTATTCTCACCATTTATGCTAATAATTGCAATAGCGATACTTATCGAAGATGGAAGACCTGTGGTGTTTAAACAACTGAGAGTAGGGAAGAACAATGAACCATTCACGCTGATAAAATTTCGTTCGATGAGAAAGTTAAAAACAGATGGGCCAAAATTTGCAGACCAAGAGAAAGATAGGATACTAAAGATTGGGAAAATAATACGCCCGATAAGGTTAGATGAATCATTGCAGTTTGTTAATATATTAAAAGGTGATATGAGCATTGTTGGACCAAGGCCAGAACAGATACCGTTTGTTAGAGAATTCGAGCAAAAGATACCGTTTTATTCGTATCGACACAAACTTAAGCCAGGGCTTACAGGTTGGGCACAGATAATGTATCAGTACGCATCAACTCTTGAGGAAGTAGAGAAGAAACTCAGCTATGATTTGTACTATATCAAAAACAGAAGCACACTTATGGATTTAAGAATAATTTTGCAAACAATAGAAGTTATATTCTGGAGAAAAGGTGCAAAATAAATAATTCCAAAAGTAGTTCTTTTAATACAGTTTTAAGAATACTGTATTCATATATAACCAATCTCTTCAGCTTCGGTGAATACCGAAGCTTTTTTATTTTTTGTCACAGCAGTAGACAAAAAATAGACTTTTGTCACATAGTAACAAATTATGATATAATTATCCCCGAGGTGATGGGGATGGATGAAAAAAAGTTGAAGTATATAATAGAGGCTTTGTTTGATAAGCCGATTGATAATGGTGATTTGCTTGTGGATCGTGAGAAGGAGATAGAGCATTTGAATAAAATTGCTTATTTCCAACCGATGGGGATTTTTGGCGTATGTGGTGAAACTGGTGTTGGAAAGACGACAACTCTGAATTTTATCAATTCCGAAAACGCAAAAAGGTTCTATGTTTTAATAACTGAGAAAGATTCAAAAGAGGTAATAATTGGTGATTTTTTGTATAAGCTTTCTAATTTGGCGTTGGGGTTGAAAAAGAAGGAAATCAATAAGGTAGCTAATGAGGCAAAGGAGTTTATATTAACCGAAATGAGCCAAAGTACTTCGTACGGCGCAGGTTTAAGTGTTTCTGCCAGTTTTTCATATGGAAAATCAACTGTGAGCAAGAAGAGGTTCAATATATACACGGTGAAGGATTATCTTGATGAGCTGTTATCTTTGCTTGTTAAAGTGTACGGAAAGATTTTGGTTATAATCGATGAATTGGATAAAGAAAAGAAGGAAGAGGTTTTAAATATTTTGGACTCATTAAAGAGTGTTTTGTTTAAGGATAATATAGTTACTTTCGTTTCTTTGCCGTTTTCTATATACAGGGAGTATTCGAATGATAGGATGAGGTGGAACGAGAGCGGGAATTTGGAGAATATATTCAGAGATATGATATTCCTTGATCCATTAACGGTGGAAGATATAAAGAGGATGATTTTGAAAAGGATAAAGGAATATCCTGATTATTTTGAGATAGATGCTTTGGATGAAATAGCCGCTTTTAGCGATGGAAATCCAAGAGATGCCTTGTGGATAGCTCAGCAGGTAGCTATAATTAATTCGGATAAAGATAAAATCAGCAAAGAAGTGGTGAAGGAAAGTATAAGGGAGATTATGGCAAAAGGGCTTGAGAAGACGTGGTCGTTTACGGAGATACAAAAGACGATATTGCAAGAGTTGATAAACAATCCTTTGGAAAAGTCCGAGCTTGTCAAAAGGTTGGAAAAAAAGATTAAACGCCAAACGGTGTATACTTACGTTAAGAGAATGATAGATGATGGCGTATTAACAGAAAATAACGGTGTGTTGAGGGTTTCAACGAAGATTAAGTACTATATAGAGAGTCTTTGAGCTTTTATAATTTTTTATAATGAGGTGGTACGTTGAAAAAGGTTCTTATTGTAGGGTATTATCATCCGAAAAATGATAAAAGGGTTTTTAGAACTGTTGAGGCTTTAAGTAAAGTATGCAATGTTTCTTATCAATACATTTCAGATAATGAAAATGAAGATATTCGTGTTGAAAACAATATCAAGTTCATTCCTATTTTCTTTAGGATAAATGCTCAGGAGAATGTTTTGAAAAAGGCTTTGAAAAGGATAAAATTCGATTTAAAAGTTTTGAAAGTTATAGAAAGCGAAGACTATGATATACTTTACATGCATCATTTTTTGCCGATGTTTCCTCTCAAACCTTTCAAGTTTGCCAAATCAAAAAAGAAGATGGTTGTGTACGATATTCACGAATACCATCCTGAAAATTTTTTAAACTCGCTTGGTGGATTAGCAAAGGTTTTAAAAGAAAAAATAATGTGGAAAATTTTTGAAATGCAGTTAAAATTAGCAGATAAGCTCATTTTTGTATCAAAAGAGATGCAGGAGGATGTTTACGAAAAATTAGGATTAGACAAACCATATTTGGTTGTCCCGAATTACGCAAGTATTTCAGTTGAGCCTAAGGAAAAAAGAAAGGAAATATCATTTGTTGGAAAGGTGACGAGAAATATTGAAAAAGAAAAGGAGATATTGAAAAAGTTAATAGAGAAAGAATTTACGTTCAAAATTATCGGGATGGATTCGGATGTGTTTAAAGATGTCCCGCACGAGTATACTTTTTTCCTGCCATATGAAGATATGATGATAGAGCTTTCGAAATCTGCTTTTTCGTTGATTTCTTACAATACTGTGAGAAATGAAAATTACAAGAATGACTTGTTTGCACTTCCAAACAAGTATTACGATTCTATATGCGCTGGTACACCGGTAATAGTTAAGAATACCTTTGTGTCGATTGCAAAAGAGGTGGAAAAATACGGTATAGGCGTGGTGATAGATCCTAACGATGTTGAAGAGTCAGTGAAAAGAATTCTTAATGCGTACGAACGCTATAGTGAAATTATGGAAAATGTACGAAAATACAAAGGAAATTTTGTTTGGGATGATAGGAAAAAAGAAGAATTCGTCAACTTTGTATTGTATTGAAGGTGATTGAGAAATGAAAGTTCTGGTGATAACAAGCCTTGGTCCGAAGATTTCAAACCCACAAGCTGGGATATTCATTATCAACAGGTTGAAACATTATGAAATGCACGGAATAGATTTTGACGTTGCCGTGTTGGGGTACAACGATAATAAGATGGTGACTTTTGCTAAAAAGTTTTTGAAGATTTATAACAAAAACCAGCCTCTTAGTACGTGTTGCGGAATAAAGCTAACACCTGTTTTAATAGATAGAAGTTTGATTGAATTGGCATTATTTAAGACTTTACAGAATTATTTCTTAAAAACCGCAGGAAAGTTTGCCAAAACAATTGAAAATATGTTTAGAGTAGAAGATTACGACTTAATTCATGGACATGGTATGTACAGTATACCAGCTGGATTAATTGCAAATATTTTATCTGAGAAATACAACAAACCGTTTGTCGTAAGTTGGCATGGTGGAGATGTAAATGTAGTCATGCCAAAAAGAAGCAAAATATATGTTAAAGTCCTAGAGAGTGCTTCGGCTAATATTTTTGTTAGCAACGCTATTTTTGAGAAAGCAAAATCGTATGGATATTCGGGGAAAAATGCGGTTGTAATTCCAAATGGATACGCTGAGGAGATATTTAAGCCTTTGGATAAAGAAAGTGTTAGAAAAGAGCTTGGGATTTACAAAGAAGAATACAAATATATTGGGTTTGTTGGCAATCTTTTACCGATAAAGAGGGCTGATAAACTCGGTGAAATATTTAATCTCATCGCTAAAGAATATCCAAACACGTATTTCATAGTAGTTGGAGATGGCCCGTTGAGAGAGGAAATTAAGAAGGAAACAGAAGGTTTAAATATCATCTTTACCGGAAGATTACCTCAGCAAGAAGTAGCAAAATGGATGAACGCAATGGATGTGATGATATTGCCAAGCAGAAGTGAAGGATTTGGGGCTGTAATAATTGAAGCACAAGCATGTGGGACTTGTGTAATTGGAAGTAGCAATGGAGGGATACCAGAAGCGATAGGCTTTCCAGAGTATGTAGTTCAAGAAGGAGAAAATTTTGAAGAAAGGTTTGCTAAGAAAGTGGTTGAAGTATTAGAACATGGATATGATGCCAACAAGCTAATAGAAAGAAGCAAAGGGTTTACTTGGAGAAATATTGTGGCAAAAGAGATAGAAGTCTATAGAAACTGCTTTATTTTCTAAAAACTGGAAATTTCAACATGTTAAATTAAGATATTTCAACACTTTGTAATTGATTGGAGGTCTTACATGTGAAAATAGCCATATTAGCTTTTGATAATTCAAAGGTTATAAATTACGGTGGAAAACACGTACATCAGGAGCTATTAGAACGTGGGCTCCTAAAACTCGGACATGAGGTAAAGACGTTTTACCCTCCGATTGAAACTAGAAAATGGGTTAGAAGTATTAAAATTGTTCTCTCCAATCCAGCTTCCTTGTTTTCTTACTATGTTCGCTTTAAAAAAATTTTTCATATGAAATTACGTTTCTTTTCTTCTCTCAAATTAGATGATTTTGACATCGTCCACTGCCATGATGTTGGAAGTCTTTACAATATTGACCATCCGTCGACAGTTTTAACATTGCATGGATATCTGGCAAGGGAAGCGGTTAATTACTCACCTACCATTTCCGAAAAAGACAAACGTAAAATTTTCGATTTTTGCATGCAAATAGAAAAAAGTGCGGTGAAAAAGGCTAAGCATATTATAACTGTCGACAGTAGGTTAAAAAATTATGTGATTCAAGAATTTGGCTATCCAGAGGATAAGATTACTGTTATATACAACGCTGTTGATACTGAACTCTTCAAACCTGTTACAAATGAAGAAAAAATTTTACTTCGAGTTGAACTCGGATTTCCAAAAGATGCCTTTATTGTACTTGTTCCAAGAAGATATGTAAAAAAGAACGGAGTAGACTATGCCGCACGTGCTTTTTCTAAAATTAAGTCGAATGATTATCTCTTTGTTTTTGCTGGGCAAGGTCCATTAAAACCTGAAATTCAGGAAATACTCAAAGATAACTCCAACGCACTCATACTTGATGCTATAACAAATGTTGATATTCACAAATATTACAAAGCAGCTGATTTGATATTAATACCAAGTGTTTCCTCTGACGATATCGAAGAAGCAACTTCGCTGAGTATGTTGGAGGGAATGGCGTGTGGGAAAGTGGTTGTGTGTACGAATATAGGTGGTATGAAGGAAGTTGTAAAACATATGGAGAATGGAATACTTATAGAGCAAAAGAATATTGATGCAATAATTGAAACCTTACAGTATGTTAAGAGTAACTACGATGAGCTCTCTCAACTTAGACAAAGGGCAAGAGAATATGTTGTAAAGAATCACTCATATATTGAACATGCGAAAAAAATTGTTGAAATATACGAAAAAGTTATTTCAGAAACAAGGCGGTGAAGTTATGAAGATATCCGTTCTGATGCCAACTTACAATGATGCCAAGTATGTAGGTAAGTCAATAGAAAGTGTCTTAAGTCAACGGGAAGTAGATGTTGAGCTTATAATCGTAAATGATGGCTCAACCGATGAGACAGAAAAGATTGTGCTTTCTTATAACGATGGAAGGATAAAGTATATAAAACAGGAGAATAAAGGGCAACTTGACGCATTATTGAATGGCAGTAAGTTTATAACTGGGGATTTCGTTTGTTTATTTCATTCTGATGACTTGTTGACTGATGAATTTGCTTTCAAAAGGAATGCAACAACAATCCTTGAAAAAAATTTGGATGGTGTGTACAGCGATTATGTAAAAATAAATGAAAAAGACGAAGAAACTGGGGTTTTGAGAGTATACAAAGACTTCGGTGAAAAGGCTTTAAAAAAATTAATCCATTTGAATGGAGCTAATGTAATAGGTGACCCCTTTTTTGTAAAGAAAGAAGTGTTTTTTAGGTATATTGTAAAAAATTATATAATATGGAACCAGCCGTACTGGTTCAAAATAAAAGACGGAAAAATACACTCGTTGAGATTGAGTTATATAAGTCAGCCATGGTACAAATACCGTGTTTACAGTGAAAATTACGCAAGAAGTGAGGTCGGAAAATTTGTAGCATCAAACGGAGTTATTAGAACAATTGTAGAGCTATCTAAATTTTACAAGATACATTTCGCGGGTTTTAGATACATTCACAAGTTACCAACTAACTTAGTTGTTCACCATTCAGAAATTGGTTACGAGCAATATCGCAGGCAAGTGTACAATTTAATCAAGAAAGTTTTTAAAAATTACGGTGTGTCTTCCGAAAGTAATATTTATTACGAAGCTCTTCTTAACTTTTATGAGAGAAAATCGAATGTAAAACTTGATATTGAGGATAAATTAATCAAAGAAGCTCCTCTATTGTTTGGAAAGGATGTCAATATTTTTTACAATATGCTTTTAAGTAATAATCTTCCAAGACTCTATAAGATTTTATTAGAGACAGCATTTAAAGGTGGATTTGAAATTGTAGTAAACAAAGAGTATGAGAAAAAAATCAATTTAATTCTTAAATTTCTAAATCTTTCCGTTCCGGTATCCACAAAAGGAGGATATTAATGAATATAAATGAACGTAATCTTTTGAAGAAATATATTTCATTCTCGCTCGGTACTTGGTTCAAAGCGCTTATATCTTTCTTTATCACACCAATCACTACTTGGATAATCAATCCAGAAGAGTTTGGAAAAGCCACGATGTTTTCTACTGCTTACTCGATAATTCTACTTGTAAGTATTCTTGGCACTCCTTCGGCTTTACTTAGATTTTTCCCACAAAAATCGGAAGAGGAAAAAACTATCCTTTTGTGGAGTAGTCTTATAACACCAATTGTTTTGAGCGCATTGATAAGTATCGTTGTTTTTGTTTTTAAATCCTCTATAAACGCTTTTCTCGTGGGAACTAGTGTATCAAATGCTCATGTTATTTTAATTGCAACGCTAATAACTGGAATTTTCCAAACATTCAATATGAACCTAGTTAGAACTAAAGGAAGAGGAATTCTTTTCTCAGCAATTGACATAACTCAGTCAATCAGTCAAATAGGTTTCATTTTGCTTTATGCTCTGCTTGTAAAACGCGATTTTTACGCTTTGCTTTACGCACAGCTTTTTTCGAATATTTTAGCGCTCGGTATTGGAATGTATTTTGAGAGAGATTATTGGTTCCCAATAAAGATAGATAAAAAATTAGTTTTTGAAGTAGTACAATACGGATATCCGCTTGTTTTCTCCGGCCTTTTTTGGTGGATCCTTAATTGGATAGATAGGGTCGTGTTACGTTTGTACGTAGACTTTTCTGAGATTGGACTTTACAGTGCCGCCTTCAAAATAATCTCGGCGATGAATTTACTTACAAGTGGTTTTTCAACACTTTGGTATCCCTTTGCATACGAACAATATGAGAAAAACCCTGAAAACAAAATTATATTTAAAAGAACTTTGGACTACGTGGCTTTTTTAACATTCTCTGTAGGGTTTGTTCTGCTTTCGTTTAAAGATGTTATCTTCCTTTTGCTTGCAAAAACGTACAGGCCAGCTGCAGCAATTTCTCCATTTTTAATCTTGAATCCTGTAATGATGACTACGGCTATTGTTGTTGCAAGAGGGATAGATTTTTCGAAGAAAACATACTGGTTTATTGTTAGCAACAGCACAGCAGCTATATTCAATTTAATAGGGAATTTCCTGTTGATTCCAATCTTTGGAGCAAAAGGGGCGGCAGTTTCAACAGGATTATCTTTTATAATTGTTTTTGCCATCGAATCAAGTGTCTCCAAAAAGTTGTATCCTGTTCCATACAATTTGAGAAAGGTTTACTATCTTGTGATTATTTTTATTTTCTCGGCATCGTTTCATACATTTTCGCAAAATCTATTCCTATCAATTCTTTCATCATTAGTTGGACTTCTTGCCACAGTTTTTCTATACAAATCGGAATTCTCAAAAGTGTTTTCAGTTAGCGTTGATTTAATCAAGGGAATAATTCATAAAATATGATATTTTAATTTATTTTCACTTGTCACAGCTGTAGACAGAAATTCTACAGTTGTCACATAGTCACAAAATAATTTTCAAGGCTTTATAATCCTAAAAGCATGAATTTATGCGAAAAATCCTATCCCGCTGGGAAATTGGGATAGGATTTTTCATAAGATTATTTAAGATATCTGTGATATCTGTGATATCTGTTCTTCTTTTTCTTCTTGCCTTAATTTTTGTATTAATCTACCTATGATTTGTTTCCAATCACCGACGATGGCAAGGTCGGCTATTTTCATTATTGGGGCTTCCGGGTCTTTGTTTATGGCTATTATGTATTCGCTTTCTTGCATTCCAGCAAGGTGCTGGATTGCTCCAGAGATACCAACTGCGATGTACAGTTTTGGTCTTACCACTTTCCCTGTTTGACCTACTTGTCTGTCTTTTTCTATCCAGCCGTTGTCCACAGCTGCTCTTGAGCCTGCCACTTCTCCACCGAGTAAGTCCGCCAGTTCTTTCAACTGTTCAAATCCTTCTTTGGAACCTATCCCTCGGCCGCCCGCGACGATTATCTTCGCCTCGGTTATGTCCGTTCCTTTTCTAACTTTCTTAACAATTTCCTCGATTGTTATTTTGAATTCTTTACCTTCTAAATTTGGGATAAATTCTATAATTTCCCCTTTTCTGTTTACATCTGCGTTTTTGAGTGGAAATACACCCGGTCGCACTGTCGCCATTTGCGGTCTGTTGTTTGGGCAGATTATTGTTGCCATTAAATTGCCACCGAATGCGGGTCTTGTCATGAGGAGTAATTTCGTTTCTTTATCTATTTCAAGTTGTGTACAATCTGCCGTTAAGCCTGTTTTTAACCTTGCCGCAAGGCTTGGTCCGATTTCTCTGCCAAGTTGCGTTGCGCCAAGTAAGAGTATTTCTGGTTTTTCTTTTTCGATGATTTGGCAAAATGCTTCCGTGTATTTTTCGACTGTGTAATTTTTGAGTTCTTTGTGTCTTACAAGGATAACTCTATCAGCTCCGTGTTGGATAAGTATCGGGGCTAAGTGGGATATGTCAACTCCAGGGATAACCGCTGTGACTTGCGTTTCTAAATCTTGTGCAAGTTCACGCGCCTTACCAAGTAACTCAAGACCGACTTTGTGAAGTTCGCCATCTTCCTGCTGGCAAAGAACCATTATCATTATACTCACCTCTCAAACGTTTCGTATTTTAATAACTTTTTATTTTCCAAGCACGGGTATAGATTCGATGATTTTTTGAACGGCTTCGTCTATGTCTCCTTGGAAGAGTACGCCTTCGCCTTTTGGTCCTTTTGTGAAAGTTTTTCTTACTTTTGTAGGTGAACCTACAAGCCCAACTTCGTTTTTGTCGAATTTTAAAACGCTGTTATTTAGTATTTTTATCTCTTTAGAATACGCTTCAAAGATGTAAGGTACTCTCATGTACCTTGGTTTGTTGATGTCTTTTGAACAGGTTATAACGCATGGGAGAGGAGTCGATAGGATTTCTATTCTGTCATCGAGTTCCCTTTTAACTATTACTCTATCTTCTTTTATCTCAACACCAATTGCGTAAGCTATTACGGGAATGCCCAAGTGCTGAGCGATTTCTATTCCCACTTGCGCTGTGTCGCCGTCTATGGCTTGTCTGCCTGTGAGTATTAGGTTAAAACCGATAAGCTGAGCAGCTCTTGCAAGTATCATACTTGTAACCCATGTATCCGCTCCAGCGTACAATGGGTCGGTTATGAGTATCGCTTCATCGGCGCCCATTGCGTAACTTTCTCTGAGTATTGCTTCAGCCATAGGTGGCCCCATGGTTATGACCGTTACTTTCGCACCAAATTTGTCCTTTAATCTCAACGCTTCTTCTAACGCGTTTTTGTCCTCTGGGTTCATAATCGACCTGACACCGTCTCTGATGAGTGTACCCTTAACTGGATCAACTTTAACTTCCGTTGTATCGGGTACTTGCTTTGCGAATACGATTATTCTCATGCTCATATTTTAGCCTCCCTGTACAATTGTACAATTAGCTTACAATTAACTTATTTGATGTACTGTGCGGCAATGACCATTTTCTGCACTTCGTTTGTTCCTTCGTATATCTGTGTTATCTTCGCGTCTCTCATCATTCGTTCGACTGGATAATCTCTTGTGTAACCATAACCGCCGAATATTTGGACAGCTTGGGTTGTTACTTCCATCGCAACATCTGAGGCGTATTTCTTTGCCATAGCCGCGTCCGCACTTGTGAGTATCCCTTTGTCTTTTTTTATCGCCGCGTCGTAAACTAATAATTTTGCCGCGCGTGTTTTTGTTATCATATCGGCTATATACCATTGGATTCCTTGGAATGAACCAATGGATTTTCCAAATTGTTTTCTTTCTTTAACGTATCTAAGCACTTCATCTATTGCGCCTTCGGCGATGCCAAGTGCTTGCGCGCCGACGCCTATTCTTCCACCATCTAACGTTTGAAGAGCGATCTTAAATCCCATACCTTCGCTACCAAGCAAGTTTTCCTTGGGGACTTTGCAATCTTCGAATATTAACTCTGTTGTCGATGAACCTCTTATTCCCATCTTCTTTTCAGGCTTGCCTATCTTGAAACCTTCAAAGGATTTCTCAACGATAAACGCACTGATGCCTTTTGTGCCCTTCGATTTATCTGTCATAGCAAAGACGATGAAGACATCTGCAACACCGCCGTTGGTTATAAATATCTTGGAGCCGTTGAGGATGTAGTAATCGCCAACAAGTTTCGCGGTTGTCTGTTGATTACCCGCATCACTGCCTGCATTTGGTTCTGTAAGCGCGAACGCACCAATCATCTCACCTTTCAACAGTGGTCTCAAGTATTTTTCTTTTTGCTGTTGCGTGCCGAAATTAAAGATAGGCCAGCAGCAAAGGGAAGTGTGAGCCGAGAGGATTATCGATGTAGTCGCACAAACTTTTGCTAACTCTTCAACGGCCATAATGTACGTTAAATAATCGCCACCCGCTCCTCCAATTTCTTTGGGGAAAGGTATGCCCATCATACCTATTTCCGCCATTTTTTTGACTGTTTCCATTGGAAAGTATTCTTCTTCATCCACTTTCTGAGCTAACGGTTTAACCTCTTTTTCCGCGAATTCTCTGAATAATTCTCTCGCAAGTAGTTGCTCTTTCGTGAGTAAGTAATCCATATAATCCCTCCTGTCGGGTGTGTATTTTGATTTCATATAATCTGAATAATTATTCATTACAAACATTTGGGAATATTCTTTTATATTCTGTGAATATTTTCACATTTTCAATTATATTTTATACCTTTTTCCGATTGTCTATGTTATATTGTGAATAATATCACGTTAAATTTTCGTAAAATAAATGATTTTAGTTTCGGGATTTTGTAAGACTCTGTAAGGCTGTAAAATTTCGCGTTTTAGGGTATAATTTATTTGATTGACAAATTTATGAATGCAAAGGAGTGATTTTGTTGAGTTATCCAATTTATCCAACTTATCCAACGCCTTACTGGGCCTTCGAGAGTGTTGTGTACGAAATTTTTCCAGATAGATTCGCTATTGGTAAAGGAAAGAGCATTAAAGATAAAGCTCATTTATACAAAGATGGCATTTTAAAAGATTGGGATGAACCACCTGTAAGTACTGGTGATGGGAAGCAAAATAAGTGGTTTTACGGTGGAGATTTGTGGGGAATTGCGGAGAAAGTTGGTTATTTAAAAGAGTTGGGTATTAATGCAGTTTATTTAACTCCCATATTTAAATCTCCATCTAATCACAAGTACGATGCTGTTGATTATTTTAAAGTCGATAGTCAATTCGGCGGGATGAACGCGTTTAAAAGTTTGTTGAAGAGTTTGAAAAGTAATAATATAAGGCTAATTTTGGATGGTGTTTTCAATCATGTGAGTTCTCAGCACCCGTGGTTTTTGAAAGCGAAAAGGTGGATGAGAGATTACGTAAGTAGGTTTTCTATATACGAAGATGGACATAGGGGATGGTGGGGAATCAGGTCTTTACCGGAATTTCACCTTGAGGAAAATGTGGTACGTGAATATATCGCAAGTGTTGTGGAGCATTATTTAAAGCTTGGGATAGATGGTTGGAGGCTTGATTGCGGTCAAGACCTTGGACCTGTCAATAACGCTTTTATAACCTCAATTGTGAAATCTGTTTCCGTTGATAAGTACGTTGTTAGTGAGCTTTGGACTTATCCAGATAGGTGGGACATGGTCGATGGGATTATGAATTACAATCTCAGAGAGGTTGTGTTTAGTTATTTAAATGGTGAATTAAAAGAACCGGGGAATGCGCTGGAAGGGGTTTTCAAAAGCACAAGAAATATATACGGATGTTGGAATATGCTAGATAGCCACGATACTGAAAGACTTGCAAATTCGATACCAGATAAAGCTTTAAGAAAATTGGCTATCGTCTTGCAATTTACGTTCCCAGGTGTGCCAGTTGTTTATTATGGCACGGAGATAGGTTTAGATGGGGGCAAGGATCCGGAGTGTCGAAAAACGATGGTATGGGATAGGAGTAAATGGGATTTAGATATGTTTGAGTTTTACAAAAAGTTAATAGCGCTCAGAAAGAGTGAAATCGCGTTTAAAGTTGGAAGTTTCGAAGTGCTTAACAATGAGCCTTTGGTGTTTTTAAGGAAGGCACCATACGTGCTGGATGATGTAATCGTTGCGGTCAATCCAGGTGAAGAAAGAAAGGTCGCAGTTTCGGTAAAGGATGGTAGGTTGCTTGACAGGACGGTCTTTGTTGATTTATTCACCCAAGAGCAATTTAAACTCACAAGCGGTGTTCTGAGATTTGAGATAGCCGAAAAGTCTTTTAGGATTTTGAAGCCTTTGAATGAAATCGTTAAAGGGTACAATCAGTACAAAAGAATATATTAATATATTAAATCAAATAATTAAACAATCAAAGCACGCCAGTAGACTTGTGGCGTGCTTTGATTTTTTTAGTTTTTTGTTATCTCAAATTTTTAAACTTTCCAAAGCTTTCAATGCGGCGGTGTTCAAGAAATTCCATGGTTTGTTGAAGTATGGTTGGAAGAAGAAATCGGAGAACGCAAGGTCTGTTATGGTCATTTTGTTTTGTATCGCCAAAGAAAGTGTGTTTGCACTCTCGGTGACATCCGCTCTCGACATGATTTGTCCACCAACGATTTGGCCATTGTCGGTTCGATAGACGATTTTTATGTAGACTGGCTCGTACTCTGGCATGAATTCGGGTCTGTTATTTTCGATAGTGAAGATACTTTTAACAGCGATGCCTTTTTCTTTTGCCCAATTTTCGGTGAGTCCTGTTGCTGCGACGTTGTAGGAATAGACTTTTACACCGGATGTACCTTGCGTTCCTTTGTATTCTATCTTGTTTTCAAATAGATTGTATGCTATTATCGTTCCCATTCTCACAGCGTTTGTCGCAAGTGGGATGTATTCGTATGTGCCCGATGGGTTAAACCATACAGCTGTGCTATCGCCCGCTGCGAAGACGTCTGGATTGGAAGTGTGCAAATATCTATCAACTATTATTGCGCCGTTTGGTAGCATATCGATTTTTCCTTTTAGTAAATCCGTGTTAGGTCTGAAGCCAACGGCTAGGATTACCATATCCGTTTCGTAGGTGCCTTTGTCTGTGATTACTCTTTTGACCTTTCCGTTTTCGCCTTCGAATGCGGTAACTTTCTCACCAGTGACAACGTTTATTCCGTGTTCTTTCATTTCCTTCTCAAGTATTTGTGTAAATTCGCTATCGAGGTACTTTGCAAGTATTCTATCGGCTATATCGATTATTGTTACTTCTTTTCCATTTTCTTTAAATGCCTCGGCGAGTTCAACACCGATGTATCCCGCACCTACTATAGTTATCTTCTTTGCGTTTTTTGAATAGTTCACGATATCTTTCGCGTGATAAAAGTTCTTTGAGAGTTTTATTCCCTCAAGCTCAACACCTGGAATGTTTGGAATAATGGGCCAAGAACCGGATGTGACAACAAGTTTGTCGAAGGATTCTTTGAAGGTCTCCCCGGTCTCAAGATTTTTCACCAAAAGATATTTTTCACTTAAATCGACATCCACGACTTCATGTCTCATTTTCATATCTGCACCAAGTTCGGCTAACGTTTTGGGCGAGGAATAGAAAAGTTTCATTGGGTCTTTGACAACACCACCAACATGGAGGGCTATACCACACGACAGGAATGATACTGTGTCATTTCTCTCAAAGACAGATATATCAACATTCTCTCCGTAAAGTTTCTTCGTCGTGGTGATAAACGCAGTCCCTGCGTGTGTACAACCTATAACTGCCACTTTGATTTTATTTGTGTTTTCCATATATACTTACCTCCATTTTCAAGTTTTTTAAATAGTTTTTTTAACTTTTTAGCTCTCCTGAAAGTTATTTTTTTCACTTTTACTTACACTATTATTATACTAAGTATAAACTAATTTGTCAAGAGAGAAATTTAAAATTAAAAAATTAAAGTGCCCTTTCTGTTTTAAGAAAGGGCACTTGTTTTTTGAGATTGATTTTTTGCTTTTGAAATTTATAATGATATTTCGTAGACTTTTGAGTATTTTTCTTTGATGTAGTTCATGAATGGTTCAACGTTTGGAGGATTGCCAGTCACCAATGTCATTAGTTCTTCTGGTTCGTAAATTCTTCCTTTTGAGTATATTTTTTCAGTTAGCCATTGTTTTATTGGCTCGAAGTTGCCTTCTTCTAAGAGTTTTTCGAATTCTATTTCTTCTCTCAATCTTTGGTATATCTGCGCGGCGTATATGTTGCCAAGTGAGTATGTTGGGAAGTAACCAAATGAACCACCGTACCAATGTGGGTCTTGCATGCAACCTATTGTGTTTGATTGCACTTTTAAGCCTATGTATTTTTCAAATAGTTCATTCCAGATGTCTGGTAGATCTTTTACTTGGAGTTGACCGTTTATTAGTGCGCGTTCTATTTCGAATCTCAAGATTATGTGCAAGTTGTAAGTGATTTCATCAGCTTCCGTTCTGATGTATGACCTTTTAACTTCGTTAACCCAGCGCCAGATGTCTTCAACGGTGTGTTCTTTGAGTTCTGGAAGAACATCGATTATTCCATTTTTGTATATGCCTTTCCAAAATGCAAGGCTACGTCCAAGGACGTTTTCCCAAAATCTCGATTGGCTTTCGTCGAAACCGTACGAGGCACTTGAACCTATCGGTAAACTGTAAAATTCTTCTGGAATAGAGAGTGCGTAAAGCGCATGACCAAATTCGTGGATTGTTGAGTAAATTGAATTTTTCACATCGTCTTCTATATACCTCGTTGTAATTCTCACATCGTTTAAACCTATCGGATTGGTAAATGGGTGAGCGGATACGTCAAGTCGTCCTTTGTTTAAATCGTATTTTAAATATTTTATAAGTTCCTCGCTGAATTTTTTCTGTTTTTCTACGGCAATTTTTGGGTTCACCAACGATGGCTTTTTCCCTTCTTTTTCTATCTTCTCCAGTGTTTGTATGGTGAATTCTCTCAATGGTGTGAATATCTTCTCTATTTTCTTTGCCCTCATACCGGGTTCGAATTGGTCTAGAAGTGCGTCGTATGGTTCGTCTTCGTAGCCGAGTATATCCGCGATTTTCTTGTTCAATTCAACTAATTTTTCAAGGTTAGCTTTGACTTTTGAAAAATCACCCGTTGGTTTTGCGTATTGCCATTCTTGTTCGGATATTGCAGCTGTTCTCATTGTTTCTTCAAATAGTTCCGGTGGGATTTTTTTGTATTTTTCGTAATCTTTTTTACCAACTTTTATTATAGCCCTGTCTATGTCATTTTCAGGGTTTGCCTCGTTTAGCATTTTTCCAAGAACATCGTCGATGGACATTTTGAAAGCATATGAGCTAATCTCGGATATGACCTGCGCTCTGTAAGGTCCTGCGTGTGGTGGCATGTACGTTTGCATGTCCCAGTACAATAAAGCAGAGGCACTTGAGTATTTCGCGATTTTTCGATAGTAATCTTTAAGTTCTTCCATAACTATATCCCCCTTTTTTGTTCTTCAAATGATGAATTCCGTTATATTATCGTTTAACCTGTATTGTAAAGCCTCGCTGATGCATTGTATATCTATTAGTTCTTTACCGTTTAGATCTGCGATTGTTTGGCTAACTTTTAGGATTTTGTCTATAGCTCTGCCGGAGAGTTTGTATTTTTGCGCGTACGCTTTGAGTAAGCTTTCGGCATCATCTGAAAGTCTGACGTATTTTTCTATCATTTTGTGTGTCATCTTTGCATTTAATTTTATTCTCTCATCTTTGTACCTTCGTTTTTGTATTTCCCTTGCTTTTATTACCCGTTCTCTGATGTCTTTACTTTTTTCTCCTTCATCTTTACTTCTCATTTCGTCAAAGCTGACCCTTGGGACTTGGATTTGTATGTCTATTCTGTCTAAGATGGGCCCTGATATGTTTTTCCAATATCGTTTTATCTCATATGGCGAGCATTTGCAAGTGATTTCTTTATCACCGTAATATCCACAAGGGCACGGGTTCATCGCAGCGATAAGTTGAAAACTCGCAGGAAATTCGTGGTTGCCCTTTACACGAGATACTGTGACTATACCGTCTTCAAGTGGTTCCCTGAGCGCTTCAAGGACATCTCTTCTGAATTCGGGAAGTTCATCTAAGAATAGTACCCCGTTGTGTGCCAACGTTATTTCACCGGGCTTTACATTTGTCCCACCACCGATAATAGCCGCTGTGCTCGATGTGTGGTGCGGGCTTCTAAAAGGTCTTTTGGTGATTAAAGATGAATTGAGTAAACCTACCGCGCTGTATATTTTGGAAGTTTCTATTATTTCTTTTTCATCCATCGGCGGGAGTATCGTTGGAAATCTTCGAGCGAACATCGTTTTGCCTGTTCCAGGAGGTCCAACCATGAGTAAATTGTGGCCTCCCGCCGCGGCAACTTCAAATGCCCTTTTCGCTAAAATATGACCTTTTATATCCGAAAAGTCTTCTTCAATTTGATGTTCTATATGTGTTATTATTTCATTTTTAGTTTGGTAAGGTTCGTATTTACCATCTTTTAAGTTAGTAACAATTTGAGAAAGTGAAGAAGCTAATATGAAGTTTGATTTTGTAGCTGAAGCTTCATGGAGGTTTTCTTGGGGGATGATAAAGATTGTGTCTTTGTCTTGAAATTCAAGGAGTATCGGTAGTACGCCACGTACCTTCCTAACTGCGCCATCTAAACCGAGTTCGCCTATTATTATCCCATCGAATTTAGGAACTGTTCCGGATGCACCTAATATGCCTATTGCTATCGCTAAATCTAAGAATGTGCCTTCTTTTTTCACATCGCCTGGTGCGAGGTTTATCGTTATCATTCCATTCGGAAGGGATATATTGGAATTTTTCAGTGCACTTATTATCCTTTGCTTACTTTCTTTCACCGCCACATCCGGCAATCCAACGATGTTTATATCCCTTTTCACTGCCCTCGTGTTTATGTCAACTTCAACCGTAACTAATAGTGGCGTTATTCCCACTATAACCGCAGATTTAGTGCTATAGAACAAAACCTATCCCCCCTGGATACATTTATTTATAATTTATTTGATACAATCTCCCATGTGCGATGAGCTATTCGTGCTGTTATCCCCCAGATTATGTAATCTTCCCATTTGTAAAACATAACTTCGTAAGTTCCGCGTTTCCACGGATAGTTCCGACCACCTGGTATAAGTTCGTACGGGAAATCTTCATTTGGAGATAGTATAACGTCTACATTTGCTGTTTTGTAAGGTTTTGAAAAGTGTTCGATAGGCACTGAAAATGTCTCTAAAACTTCAAAGTTATTTATTTTTAGTTTGGAAATATCCACCTCGACAGCATAGGAAAAGATGACGCTGTTGAATGGTGTGACTATTGGTTCTATGTCGAATAATTTTCTTACAACATCAACGCCTATTTCTTCACGCAGTTCCCTAACAGCCGCTTCGTACGGCGTTTCCCCTTCTTCAATTCTCCCACCGGGGAACGATATTTCAAGTGGTTGAGCTATGTACTGTGACCTAACTTCAAATACGAGTTGATTTTTGTAGATGGGAACGCATACAGCATAGTAATTGAATTGACCTAAGAGTTTCATTAAGATATCACCTAAATTCACCAAATTAACTATTACTTATTACTTAACAGCCGAGTTCCAATTGAGCGGATTGGCGTACAAGCTGTTCCATAAACCTGATGGGTTATCTTTGACGTAGTAACATCTAACTTCATTGCCAAAGACGTACAAATAGTTGTTACTTAGTGAAACATACTTTCCTCCCGGTATTGTGTCTGTAAAGACGATTTTTTTCGTATCCTTTCCGATAACGTACAATTTTTTACTGGAACTTATCGCGTATATGTATTCTTTACCAAGGACCGCGTCAACGATGACATCGTTCACTGTTACGAATAGAGATTTGCCTCTAATTATCTGTGTAGAATTTTCAAGTGGTACAAAACTGTAGGTAATACCCAATTCATCGATAAGTGTAAATCCAAGCTCATGAGAAGTGTAGTAATTTTCATATGCTATAGGAAGGTTCTTTACTTTCCCGATAAATCCTAAAGTTGATTTGTCTCGCCAGAGATTTCCAAGGGCGTCCACAACAAATATTTTCCCTGCCAAAGATATGGATGGTGGAATAATCGGATAAGAGGATGTTTTATAATTACTTGTTATCTTCGCACTTTTTACGTCATCTTTGATGATGTAAACAGTACCGTTGTCAGTAACAACGTATAGATTGTAACCATCCCAAGCGGGACCTTGTGAGATATCGCTATCTAATTTCAATTTCCAATTTAATGTGCCCCTATCGTTAAGTGCATAAACTGTATCGTCCCATGAAACAGCGTAAATATTGTTGCCAATGGTGACATGACCCAGAATGACAAATCCTGTTCTGTAAGTCCATTCTATCTTACCGTTGGATATTTTAATAATCGAGCCTTTTAATGTTGGAATGTACAGTTCGTCAACTTTAACAGCGGGTTTTCCAGAAATTTCGTCGTTTAACATTACCTTCCAAACAAGATCAAATAACTTTGGAGTTTTAGGGGTTTCTTTTGCTTCAGTTGGTTTGACAACGTTTTCTTCTTCCTGTTGTGGTTTTGCTTGAGCTTCAGAAGTAGTTTGCGACGTTTTTTGTTCCTCTTGCTCTTTAGTTTGAGCATTTGAAATTGTTGGAGTTGTTTCTTTCGTTTCACTTTGCGCAGTTGTTGGGAAAGATACCAAAGATTTAACTGATATTTTTAAATCTTTTTGGAACATATCAGATGTTATCATGAGATTTCCAGAGTATAGATTCTCACCATCTGAGAATAGTGGACCTCTGTATGGGAATGTTGTACTTAACCTTGAAGCTCCTTTGTATATGTAAATTTTTGTTCCATCACTAAACGCGTGGTACTCAAAAAAGTACGCGTAATCTCTGTAAGCAGGGTAAATACGCTCAAATTTTAGGTACTGAGGATTGCTTATGTTAAACAACATCGTCTGACTTCCAAACGCGGCAAGGTAATTTCCGCTAACTTTAAAGTCTTTGAAAGACCCACTCATCGACCAAACAACTTTGCCTTGGTAATAACAAACAATCTGTCCTTTATCAAGACCAATGATGTATCCATCTTTAACGTATATGTTTTTTAAATTGGAGGGAACTGTATCGATAGCTAAAGCATTACCATTTTCGATTTTGTACAATTTCGATGATGATACAACGTAATTCGTGCCTACTTTCTGCGCACCTTTAATATCTATTTTTGTGCGTCCGTCGAGTGTGTAAATGCCATCTTGAAGAATGTAATACACACTCTTCCCATCGAAAAGAATGTCAGCATAGTTACCACTTTTGAGCTGATTGCCCGCTTCGTCAAATATTCCATTCGAAGTAAGAACCAACGCTCCTGAGAATAATAAGCTGTAAAGACTTAGAAAAATGGAAGTGAGAAAAAGCCAGATTTTTATTTTCTTCATTATTCTCTTCCCCCTATGTGATTTATTTAATCAAAATTTATTGGGATTTAATGTTTGAAACTTGTAAAATCAGAAATTTCAGGTACATCGTTTCAAGGATGTTGTAAACCTGAGGATGGTCTATTGGTTGACCACCTCGGTAGAGCATTCTGAGTATTACCTTCGCGTCTATACCCGCGTCAACGATAATATCCTCAAATTCTTTTTGAGAAACTACTTGCGTACATGAAGCAGTTGCGAGTATGCCATTGTTTTTGAGAATTTTCATGCTTCGGTAATTTATCTCTTTGTACCCTTTGAACGCAGCATCTCTGCTCGAAGCACTCTTGGCAAACGATGGTGGGTCAAGTACAACTATATCATATAAATGCGAATTTTCGAATTCTTCTTTTAGAAAATCAAAGGCGTTTGCAACTATAAATGTGCAATTTTGGAAGTTATTCAATTTCGCAATTTCTTTTGCTACGTCTATGGCCCTTTCTGAATAATCAACGAATGTGACATGTTTTGCCCCACCCTTTAGCAAGTGCATTCCGAAATTACCGGTGTATGAGAAACAATCTAAACATTCTTTGCCTTCGGCAAATTCCATGAGCTTTTTAGCGTTTTCTCTCTGGTCTAAAAACGCACCTGTTTTTTGACCTTTTGTGTCTGCTAAGAATTTTAAACCGTTGATTTCAAATGGTATCAACTCTGGTCCGTTGCCGTATATCCATTCCGTTTTCTCTTCCAATCCCTCTTTTTTTACGGCACTTCCTTCCGTTCTCTCAAATATGCCTTTCGGATTGAAATTTTCTAAAAGCACATCGATTATATGATTTTTGAGTTTGTTTATACCAAGTGTATTGAATTGTACCGAAAGATAATCTCCGAATTTATCGACGATTAATCCAGGTAATCCATCCGCTTCACCAAACACAACCCTGTATGCATCTTCTTTGACAATATTGTATCTATTTTTAAGTGCATCATTAATCCGTGATTTGATGAATTCTTTGTTTATTTCTATCGGCTTTCTTGATAGTATTCGCACGGTGATTTTGGAGTTTGTGTTTATATATCCAACACCGAGAAATTGATTTGCAAAAGTAAAGATGTGCACAATATCACCATTTTCAAAATCGCCTTCTATTTTTTCTATCTCGTTGTCGTATATCCATGGATGACCTGCCAAGACTCTTCTTTTTATATCTTTTTTTAATATTACCTTCGCATGTTGCATCTAATCACTCCCTATTTGTATTATCAGTTACCATTATAACACAAAACAATGGATTTTTTAAGTTTTTGACGATGATTATTATTCTTTTATCATAACAAATAAATTTGGAATTTTGTCGCAAGGATGGCGGAGAAGTATAATTTAATTGTTAGAAATTCGTACAAATATTTTTTCAATTTATTTTTGGGGAGGGGGATTAATGCAAAGTGGTCGCATCACTCAGCATCCTATTATAAGTATCACAGAACCTGAAAGTCAAAAGCATATCACATTCTACTTCGAAGGTCAACCCATCTGTGCACTTCCAGATGACACCATCGCAAGCGCACTCATCGCAAATGGTATTGATATATTCGGTTTCACAGAACACAAAAATCCCCGTGGTTTCTTCTGCGCTATTGGTAAGTGCTCCGCCTGCCTTGTTGAGGTGAACGGCATCCCAAATGTAAGAGCGTGTATAACCCCCGTAAGTGAAGGAATACATGTAAGAAGGCAAGTTGGAAGGGGGAAACCTGTATGGTAAAATCTCCAAAAAAGTTGAAAGCGATAATAGTCGGTGCAGGACCTGCAGGTCTAACCGGAGCGATAGCTATTGCAGAGAGTATTGGTAGTGGTGAAGGAATATTAATCGTCGATGAAGGTATTGAGGCAGGTGGTCAACTTCCAAAACAGACGCACAAATTCTTCGGACACGAGGGATTTTTCGCTTCAGTAAGGGGATTTGAAATTGGAAAAAGGCTTGTAAATAAAGTAAATCAATTGGGTGTGCAAATCAAACTCCAGACGACGGTAACGGGTATATACGAAGATGGAATTGTCTTATACGATAGAGTGAATAACATCGTTGAGCATTACCAAGCCGATTATATACTTCTTGCCACAGGCGCAACGGAGAAGTTTTTAACCTTTAAAAACAATACATTACCCGGTGTTTACGGCGCGGGTGCCGTTCAAACGTTGATGAATCAGTACAAAGTCCTTCCAGGAAGCTCATGCCTTATTGTAGGTGCTGGTAATATAGGACTTATAGTCGCGTATCAGTTAATCCAAGCTGGGGCAAAAGTAAAGGGTATAGTTGAAGCCTCGTCAAAAGTTGGCGGATATATGGTTCATGCAAATAAAGTAAAGAGGCTCGGTGTACCAATTTATCTCAATCATACAATCCTAGAAGCCATTGGACATGATAGAGTTGAAGGAGCTGTTATCGCACAAGTAAACGAAAAATTCCAACCGATACCTGGTACCGAAAAGGAATTCGTCGTCGATGCGATATGTTTAGCTGTTGGGTTACAGCCAAATATTGAACTTGCGGCGCAGACAGGCGCAAAGATTGTCTATATGCCAGAATTAGGTGGGTATGTTCCTTTGAGAGATGAAAATATGAAAACAACAGTCGATAATGTGTACATCGCAGGTGATTTGTCGAGCATTGAAGAAGCAACTACTGCGATGATAGAAGGATACATAGCAGGTTACAACATCGCGAAAAAATTCTCAGGAAAAGACTTATCAGAGAAAATTAATCAAATGAAATCTGAATTATCTGAATTCAGAAAAGGACCTTTCTCGGCAAAAGTTAGAAGCGGGCTTGAGAAGTTCAATATACACTTCCCAGCGGGAGGTTACAGGGAAAAAGCACAGGAAAGTTTTGGGCCTAAGGGCAAATTGAGAGCAATTATAGAATGCCCACAAGCAATACCTTGTAATCCTTGTGAGACTTCGTGCCCAAGTGGTGCCATAAACGTTGGAGGGAATATAAATGGTATACCTGAGATAGATTACGAAAAATGTACTGGGTGTGGCGTTTGTGTTATGAAATGCCCAGGTTTGGCAATCTTTTTGGTCCAGGAAAAAGAAGGTTATTCGATAGTTGGTATACCTTACGAATTACTACCAATCCCTGAAAAAGGTCAAGAAGTTGAATTGTTGGATAGAGATGGCAAAGTTGTTGGAAGAGGACAAATCGAGAATGTGATTTTAAATAAACGAGATAAAACACACGTTGTGTTTTTAAGAGTGCCAAATGGTATGGAAAATATTGTTAGGAGTTTTACATTACCGAAAAAGGATAAAGAGTACGTATGCAGATGCGAGGAAATAACAAAGGAAGATATAGAAAGAGTAATTGACTTAGGAATTACAGATTACGAAGAGTTAAGAAGGGTTCTGAGGATAGGTATGGGACCTTGCGGTGGTAAAACGTGCCGCGCGCTTACACTCCAAATACTCTCGCAAAAAACAGGACGCGCCATTTCTGATATAGAATTGGGGATGTTTAGACCTCCGGTAATACCTACACCTTTTGAGGCTATTGTTAAATACCACGAAAAAAAGGGAGTGGAATGCGATGAGTAATATAATAAACGTCAATAGTAATAGTAATCAATACAACGTTTGTATAATCGGTGGAGGAATAACGGGCACAGCGTTAGCGTATTTCTTGTGTAAGTTGGGTGAAAGGTCTGTTGCTGTCTTTGAAAAATCGTACCTATCATCCGGCTCAACGGGAAGATGCGCCGGTGGAATTAGACAGCAATGGTCTACAAGACCCAATGTTAGACTCGCGATGAGGAGTGTTAAACTATTTGAAAGATTTAAAGAAGATGTTGGAATGGATATCGAATATTTCCAAGGTGGATACCTTGTGCTATCCTACGATGAAGAAGAAGCTGCCCAATTTGAGAAAAATGTCCAGATGCAAAGAGAAGAAGGATTAAACGTAGAAATCTTATCTCCAAGGCAAGTTAAGGAAAGATATCCTTACATTAACACAGATGGTCTTTTGATGGCAACGTTCTGCCAAACGGATGGGCATGCCAATCCTCATAAAGCTGTTATCGGATACGCGCAAGCGGTAAGACGTATGGGTGGGCATATATACACTCACACGGAAGTCAAGGGAATCGATGTTCAGGCAGGTAAAGTAATAGGTGTAGAGACCTCAAATGGATACTTTAAATGTAATGTTGTTGTCAATGCCGCTGGTCCGTGGTCAAGGGAGACTTCCGAAATGGTAGGTGTTGATCTTCCAACTGAAAGCTACAGACATCAAATAATTGTAACGGAAGCTCTTGAAAATTTCTTCCCAATGATGGCAATAAGCTTCTCTGGTAATTTCTACATGAGACAAACCCAACACGGTCAATTCGTCCTTGGTCAAGGTGACAAAGACGAAAAACCGGGAATAAATTACAACGTAACGTTCAGATTTGAAGAGGAGCTCATCTCAAAAATGGTTAGGACATTCCCGTTTTTGAAAAATGTCAGGATGATGAGACATTGGAGTGGTATGTACAACATGTCACCTGACGCTCAACCTATCATTGGACAGAGCGATAAAGTTAAGGGATATTACTACGCTGTCGGATACTCAGGACATGGTTTCATGGTCGCACCAGCTGTCGGAGAAGCTCTAGCGGAATTGATTCTCTTTGGAAAGTCACTACATACTGACATAAGCTACTTGGATGTGAAAAGATTTGAAAATATGACTGTGGAAAAAGAAAAGAATGTGGTATAATTTTTGTGAATTGTATTTACAGATAGTTAATTCAATGGGATAATTCAGGGGGAATGCTCTTGAAAAAGATATTGATAGTTGACGATAGCAAATTTTGGAGGCTTGTGCTAGAGAATATTTTCAAAAGTCGTGGCTATGAAGTTATCGTAACGGAAGATGCGACAAAGGCTATAGAAATTGCTTTGAAAGAATATCCTGATGTTATCATAAGCGATTACAATATGCCTGGTATTTCTGGTTTGCAGCTTTGCCTTTACTTAAGGTCAATCCCTGCATTTGAAAATGCAGGGATTGCTGTCTTAACAGGTTCAGATGATGTTATAAACCAATTTTGGGCGGAGCATAGTGGGGCAAATAAATTTATATCAAAATTACTCACGAAAGACGAACTCGAAAGAGTTTTGTTGGAATTTGTCAATGGTGATTTTCGAGCAAATAAAAATGAGAAGAGTATGGTTGTAAATAATATATACGATGTGCTCGAGCAAAAGATGAGAAAAGAGATACTAAACAGGGAAGTTTTGTCGTTAATTCAATTTGCACGCGATGAATACTTTGTAATAAAAGAATTAAAAGAGTTTTTGAAAAATTTTTCTTCTTTTGACTCTATCGCTTTTTTACTTATCTCACCAGTTGCCGGTCGTGTATATAACTTCGGTTTTAATCTGCAAAGGGAATTTTTGAAAAATTACCTTGTTAGGATTTTGGAAAAACCGACAGAACCAGCTAATTGGAATTATGTTGGTGAATTCGGCGCCGAAATCTTCGTAAAGGAAGAAATTACGCACTTCATTCTGAAATACGGCGAAAACGAGGTGGGAATAATCGCCGCATCGAATGTTTCTGACAGAAGAAATTTGTCAAAGGTGATTTACGATGCAAACGAAAGCGTCTCACTTTTGTTTAATACTCTTAATACGTTCACAGAATTTAAGGTCGCCTCAACCGTTGATGGTTTGACAGGTCTTTTCAACAAGAAAGAGTTATTGAGATTTTTGGAAGAGACACACAATTTGTCCAAGTATAATAAAAAGCCTTATTACGTTGCGATGTTTGATTTAGATAATTTCAAAAAAATAAACGACACATACGGACATTTAGTTGGGGATGAGGTACTTAAAATTTTAGGAAAAATATTGAAAGAGGCTGTTGGAGATAAAGGTATAGCTGGAAGATACGGAGGAGAAGAGTTCACGTTGATTTTAACTAAAATCGGAAGAGACGAAGTTGTGAATTTTATTGAAGAAATATTGCAGAAAGTAAGGACCGCCGAGTTTCCACACGGAAAATGCACGGTCTCATGTGGTGTTGTAAGTTCTGAAAACTATCAATCACCTACTGAGGTACTGAAAGCTGCAGACGAACTTTTGTACATTGCTAAGAAATCTGGAAAAGATAGAGCGATGTATATGTTTTTACCAACGGATAAAGAAATTAAAAAAATAATGGATGTTAACCAAGCAGAACATCAAGCACAGACATAATAAAAAATCCGAGGATTAAAAAGTACGTTGCCAACCGTTCATTGCCTCTAACATGTGTTTCAGGTATAACCTCATCACTCACAACGAATATCATTGCCCCTGCGGCAAACGCAAGCATGTAAGGTAATAATCCCTTACTGATTAATATCAATCCAGCTCCAAATACACCGCCTATTATTTCAACAACACCTGTTAGAAACGTTACCCAAAGGGACGTCTTTACAGAGTATCCAGCGTTCATAAGCGAAATCATTGTCGCAGTTCCTTCAGGGATATTCTGAGCGCCTATCGCCACTGCTACTCCCAAAGCCTGCGGTGTAAATCCACTTATTCCAACCGCCATTCCTTCAGGAAAATTATGTATAGTTATCGCTATCACAAATAGCCATATCTTCGCGAGCCTCTTCGCGCTGATTCCTTCATGCCCTTTCAAAAAGTGTTCGTGCGGTGAGAATTTATCCATCAAATCTATGGTAACCGCACCGAGTATAAAACCTATCAAAAACCTTAATACTCCACCGGATTCGAGAGACGGCATAACAAGACTAAAGGCGCTGGCTGCGAGCATAATTCCCGCAGCCATGCCAAGCATAGCATCTATGAGCTTTTCACCTAAGTGTTTGTGTATTAGCAACATCGGAATTGCACCGAAAACCGTCGCAAGACCTGCTAAAGTACTGTACAAAATCCCTTTCTCAAAACCGTTCAATACCTTCCCCCCCAAATTCTAAACTTAACCTTTTAATCCACAAGAAATTATACCATAATTATACATTCGATGAAACTGTTGAAGTATTTGGCAAGTTTGATGGCACGTATGCCTCTTCGGGAGCTTTTAAAAGGAATATCAACACAACAATCATAGATATTACATTAATCGCCAAGAAAAACCAAAATGGGTCTATTTTATCTATTAGAAATCCATAGAGTGCGGAAGAGATAGGCACTGTTCCCATCGCAATCGTGTTAAGCACGGAAAAGACTCTCGACCTTAGTTCAGACGGTGTAAGAATTTGCAAATTAGCGTTAATAGGTACATTTATTATGATGTTGAACAATCCAACAAGGAAAAAGCCAACTCCAAATAACATGTACAATAATGACTTTGAAAATCCAAAATATGGCATGATTAATATGGAAAGAGCGATTAAAACCACACCCTGGGCGATAAGCCCTAACCAAATCATCTGCTTTGAACTCGATTTTCTAAAAATTGATACTAATAGGATATTTCCCAACAGTGCACCAACTGTAGCGAAAACCTCTAATGTACCAAATTGCGTCGATGAAAATCCGATTTTTACCCTCATTATGTATGGCAGTACAACGCTCAGCAAAGGACTGGTTAAAAAATTTATAACTATCGCAAATGTAAACAAAAACTTCAATCCCTTGTTCTGCACAACAAATCTTACGCCTTCGCCAAGTTCTTTAAAAAATTCTAATTTTTCACTCTTCGATAGTTGGAATTTGTAAATTATAAAAAGTTCGCTGATACCTGAAAGTATGTACAATACAGCTGTCATGAATATAACGTTTTTGAATCCATACACACCGTAAAGTACACCACCTAATATCGGGCCTATAATATTAGAAACCGCTCCAGCCATAGAGTTGAGTGAAGTGGCTGTTTTCATGTTCTCTTTTCTTACAACATCACCAAACATAGCCGCGGTTGGTCCATCAAACAAACCATCCATAACCGACAAGAGAGCTCTAAAAAGAAGTAAATTTACTATACTTAATTTATTCATCAACGCAAGCCAACCCATGAAAATAAGTAATAATCCGCGGAGCTCATCAAGACCAACCATTATCCATTTTCGATTTATTCTGTCGCCTAAGACCCCGCCTATTGGGTTTGTAATGAGCCTTGGTAATATTCCAAGCATACTGAAAATACCCATTATCGTTCCAGAACCTGTCAAATCCAGAACATATAACGGCATAGCAATCATCAACGCAGAAGCACCTATAAGCGATTCAAACCTTCCGCTGATTATTAACGCCAAGTTCCGCTTCTCGTGTTTGTAAATGCTCTCTGAAACCATTCCTATCCCTCCTTCCCATATTTTGTTTATCAACCAAAAATATTTTATCAAATTCAAAATTTTTGTCAATACATAAAAATTTTTTTGGTGATAAAATATACTTCGATATACGAATTAATTTATGGTATAATTCTTTATACGATAATTTTTTAAAATGGAGGGGTTATCATAGATACTAACGTTATGAATGAACTGATTGAGCTTTGCTCAGTGCCAGGTGTGTCAGGAAGAGAAGAGAAGGTTAGGGAAAAAATTATTTATATGCTTGAGAAGAATAATTTTGGAGAGAAACAAAAGAATTTACCGGCTCTGTCGGTAGACAAAATAGGGAACTTGATTGGCAAAGTTCCAAGTAGAAATAATCCGGAAAGTTCAAAGAATGTGATTGTAATGGCGCATATGGATGAGATTGGTTTTTACATAACAAGTTTGAGAGATGATGGAAAGCTTGAAGTGAGAAATGTCGGAGGAATCATCGAAGATGCTATTCAAGGATCGTTTGTTGAAGTTGTTACTGGTAATGGTATTGTAGATGGTGTTATAGGCACGGTACCACCACACTTGAAATCTGATGGTGTCGTTTTTGAAAAGGTTGTCGATGTCGGCGCTCGTTCTAAACAAGAATTGATAGATGTGGGTGTATCGGTTATGGATTACGTGGTTTTTAAAAAGCATTTCTCCATACTTAATAAAGAATTTTTGGCTTTGAGAAGTTTGGATGATAGGTTTGGCTGTTACACTTTAATTGAAAGTTGTAAAGATATATCTCCGAATTCAAATCTCGTTTTTTCATGGACTGTGCAAGAAGAGGTCGGGCTTAGAGGTGCAAAAGCTTTGCTTAACCATTTTGCGACTTTTGAACGTGTTGATTTTGATTTAGCAATAGCTGTTGATTCTTTCGCGTGCTGTAGTAAGCAGAATAAACATATTGAGTTAGGAAAAGGACCTGTAATTAGGGCATACGACAACAGTTCAATTTCCGCTCCAGACGTAGTGAAGTTCATATTGAAACTAGCTGAGAGAGAAGGGATTCCGGTTCAATTGGGTACAACTGGCGGAGGAAATGACGCAAGTGTCTTTGTTGAATACGGTGTGCCTATGGTTGCACTAAGTGTGCCAATTCGATATCTGCACTCACAAGTTGAGATGCTTAATATCAAAGATTTGCTTAATTTAATTAAGTTATTAAGATTGTTCTTAGAGAGCTTTTGATTTCTTATTTTAATGTACTGGTGGAGGTGTTTATCAGATGTGGATGTTAGTTCTTCTATTTTTTGGAGGATTAGTCGCGGGGATTATCAATGTGCTCGCAGGTGGTGGTTCTTTTCTCACGTTGCCGTTGTTGAGTCTCTATGGTCTTGCGCCAAGTGTCGCAAATGCAACAAACAGGATAGGAATACTTCTTCAAAATATTTCCGCCACTGGGAGTTTTGTAAAAAATAAGGTTCTTGAGCCCAAAAGGGCTGGATTTTTAGCTATTCCAACGATTCTAGGCGGAATTGTTGGGACTTCTATTGTGTTGAAATTGCCGGAGAATATAATAAAGATAAGTGTAGGTATTATATTTTTGGTGATGTCGTATTTTGTTTTGTTCTCACCAAAAGTTTGGGAAGAAGGTAAGAAAGATGTAAAGGAAAATAAGTTCTTAAGTTTTATCGTATTTTTCTTGATAGGTTTGTACGGCGGATATATCCAAGCAGGAGTAGGTTTTTTTCTTATATACGCGCTTACGATGGTTGAAGGATACAATATTAAGTCCGCTAACGCTATGAAGATATTTCTGACTTTGCTCTTCACAATTTTTTCTTTGTTACTCTTTTCAGCAGGTAAAAAGGTGGAGTTTGTTCCAGGTATAGTTATGGGTTTGGGCTCATTCGTGGGAGGTTACGTTGGTTCTTATCTCAATATGAAGGTTAATAAAAAGATTATTAGAATAATCGTCGCCGTTATGATGATAATTTCTGCGATAAGTTACTTAGTGAAATAATTTTCTATAATATTGTAAGATAAAAAACAGCCCTGGGTTATCAAATTACCAGGGCTGTTGTTCTAATGTTTTTCTTATTTCTTCCATTTTTTTCTTTATTTTTTCAGCTTGTTTGTAATTTTCTCTCTTTAGCGCTTTCTTAAGTCTGTGGTTTAATAATGCAAGTTTTCTGTTTTTTATATCAACCGCTATGTTTTTGTAAGAAGATGGTTCTTGTTTAAAAAGGTTTAGCTGTATTGTGCTTGGTAAAACGGAATATATATCTTCTATAGATTTTTCAAAGTTGAAATTTTTAACAGGGCTTTCTTGGACTAATTTAATATGATTTGTAAGCACTCTCACACCTGTTTTTACGTATTTCTCACTTTCGTATTTCATTATTTCCACAAAGCAACTTTCACAGTAGCTGACTTTTTTTACTGTACCGTCTATGTACACACTTTGTATTATTTTCGCTGGTTTTCCACATCTAATACAATTTTCATAATTTTCGTAGTTTTCGTCTTTAAATTTTTTCAATTTTTCACCTTCCCTGTGCGTTTTGTATGTTTTTTTATTTGCCAGTGCTAATCTCAATAGAGTTATATCTATTCATTGCTTTATCTATGCCATTTTCAACTATGTACTCTATCGCTTCTGTGCATAAGTTTATTATTTTATCGAGCACTTCAAATTCTTCTTTAGTAAAATTTGAAAGTACGTAATCTGCGGCGTCGATATTCTCAGGTTTTGGACCTATGCCCACTCTTATTCTTGGGAAATCTTGACCTATGAATGAGATTATCGATTTTATCCCGTTGTGTCCACCTGCGCTACCATTTTTTCTTATCCTTATCTTTCCAAGCGGTAGATCTAAGTCATCGTACACTACTATTATATCATCATGTGGAAGATATTTAAATACCTCTCCACTCAAGTTCATGTACGTCATGGGTTTGATTAATTTTATCTTTTCACCGGATATGTTTATATCGCTGTAAAGGTAATTTGGTCCATTTTTCCAAGAATTGCTTAATCTATCAAGTACCATGAAACCTACGTTGTGACGTGTATTCGAGTATTTTTCGCCAGGATTTCCCAATCCTATTACAATCAATTATATCACCTTCCTAAAAATTTGGAATATGAGTAAGAAAAATCCCCCACGCAGGGGGATTTTGTGAATTTAACTCTTTGTAAATTTGAAGATTATTTTTCTTCCTCTTCTTTCTTACCTTTCTTTATAACTTCTGGTTCGTTACCCGTTTCTGCTGTTGTAGCTTCTTCTACTTCAAGGCCTCTTGGAACTACAACTGTGATGAGAACATCTTCATCATCCATATCTATTTCTACACCTTCTGGAAGAACAACGTCTTTAACTCTAAGTGTCTCACCAAGCTCAAGATTTGTTACATCGATTTTAATCACTTCAGGGACTCTGTCAGGTAATGCTTTGACTGGTACTTCGTGGTGGATAATTTCCATTATACCGCCTTTTTCAACACCTATTGCCTTTCCAACGATTTCTATAGGTACATTGATTCTCATCTTGTGGTGAGCTTCTGGTACGTAAAAATCAACGTGTTTTACTTCATCTGTTACTTTGTCGTACTGTACCATTTTAATGAATGCAAGGTGTTTAAGAACTTCTTTGTCGTTTTCATCTTTTACAACGAGAGTGAGAGGTGTTGATTCTGTAATGTGTTTAAAAAGCTTTAAAAAGTCTGTTCTGTTTAAAACAAGGCTGAGTGGTTTTTCTAAACCAGGACCATAAGCTACCGCAGGAATAGCTCCAGTCGCTCTGAGTCTTCTTACCGCTCTTTTGTTACCTACAATAGACCTAAGTTGAGCACTTACTACGTGTTCCATATCGCTTCCTCCTTTTTATCTATTTTTGAGATTTTTATTTTATCTTTTTTTATTATTTTTATTTAAATAATATACTTACCGAAAGGTTCTTTCTAACTCTTATTATAGCCTCACCAAGTAGTGGTGCAACTGAAACTACTTTGAATTTTTGTGGTAGGCTCTGATGATATATTGTATCACTAATATAAATCTTTTCAATACTTGAATTCTCAATTCTTTCAGGAGCACCAGAAGATAGTACAGGATGCGTTATACAAGCAACGACCCTCTTAGCTCCCGCATTTTTAACAGCGTTTGCTCCTTCCACTAAAGAACGAGCAGTATCAACTATGTCGTCAACTATTATCGCTGTTTTATCCCTTACGTCACCGATTATATTCAATATCTCTGCAACGTTGTCCTTCGGTCTTCTTTTATCTAATATGGCTAGCGGTAAGCCAACTTTTTCCGCTATCTGTCTTGCTCTCTTAACTCCTCCAACGTCCGGTGAAACTATGACGGCATCGTCGTTTAAAAGGCTATCTTTTTTCAATTCTTCAAGGAATACTGGAAAACTCCAAAGATTGTCAACTGGTATATCAAAAAAGCCTTGTACTTGTTCTGCGTGTAAATCAACTGTCATAACCCTTGTGGCACCGGCAACGGTGAGAAGGTTCGCAACAAGCTTAGCTGTAATCGGGTCTCTTCCTTTTGCTTTTCTGTCTTGTCTTGCGTATCCATAATAAGGGATAACAACTGCAACGCTGTTAGCTGAAGCACGTTTTAAGGCATCTATCATAATTAATAGTTCCATTAAATTTTCGTTTACAGGTGGGCATGTGGGTTGAATTAAAAACACGTCGTGACCTCTAACAGTCTCTTCTATCCTGACGTTTATCTCACCGTCCGCAAACCTTCCAACGGTAATATCACCGAGTCTCATTCCGATATAGCTTGCAACTTTCTCTGCAAGAACTCTATTTGCATTACCTGTGAATATTTTCATTTCATTCCTTGTGATCTGCATTTTTCAATTCCTCCCTTTTTTTCTTTGCCCAACCTTCTTTTATTATTTGCCTTGCCCTGCCAAGCGCTAGCGCATCGTTTGGAACATCTTCTGTAATCACTGAACCGGCTCCAGTAATTGCTCCTTTACCTATATTAACTGGGGCAACAAGTGATGTGTTACTTCCAATGAATGCACCATCACCTATATATGTTGGATACTTTTTGTATCCATCGTAATTGCATGTGATTGTTCCGGCACCTACGTTAACATCCTCTCCAATTGTCGCGTCACCAAGGTATGTTAAATGCTGAGCTTTGGAGTTTTTACCAACCGTTGTTTTTTTCGTCTCGACGAAGTTACCTATCTTTACTTTCTCTTTCAGTACTGTACCTTCCCTCAACCTTGAGAACGGACCAACCGATACTTTGTTTTCGATAACTGATTTTTCAACTTCAGAGCGAATCACTTTCACTTCGTTACCTATGTTAGAATCAACTATGTGCGAGTAAGGACCTATCTCACAATCCTCACCTATTTTAGTATAACCTTCTATTATTGTAAATGGATAAATTATTGTGTCCATACCAATTTCTACATCTGGACCTATGAATGTAGAATTTGGGTCGACTATAGTTACACCTGAAAGCATGAGTTTTTCAAGTATACGTTGTTTTGCTATCGTTTCAAGCTGAGCTAATTGTATTCTATCGTTTACACCGGAAACTTCAACGATATCTTCAAGGATAACCGTTGAAGAGCGGTCCGCCATTCCAACAAGGTCTGTTAAGTAGTATTCACCTTGCGCGTTGTTGTTACTTAATTTATCAAGATTCTCAAGGACAAACTTACCAGAAAAGATATAAATGCCGCTATTTACCTCTTTGATTTTCTTCTCTTCTTCTGTCGCGTCTTTATCCTCAACGATTCGTACTTTACCGTTCTCTCTTATGATTCTTCCATAACCTGCAGGATTATCCGTCACAAATGTCAATACTGTTACTTGGTTTTTCTGCTCTTCGTGTTCTTTTTTTAGTTTATTTATAGTCTCTTTACTGAGCAGAGGAACATCTCCGTAAAGAACGAGCAAATCTTCATTTTTCGAGATAAAATCCCTTGCGCACATAACCGCATGTCCAGTGCCAAGTTGTGGTTCTTGGAGGTATGTTTTTACATCCTCTGGCAAGTAGCTTTTTACTATATCTGCCTTATGTCCCACAACCACACCAACTTCACCGAACGCCTTTCCAAGGTCAACAACCCAATTTATCATAGGTTTTCCAAGGATTTTGTGGACGACTTTGGGATACTTCGATTTCATGCGTTTCCCAAGTCCTGCAGCAAGAATTAGAACTTTCATGTGCCCCGCCTCCACTCAAATTTTATTTTTATTTTTCTATTTTCTTTTGTATTGTGTATTCTCTAATTAGAACTGGAATAAGAATAAGTCCGATTAGCATTCCTATTTTACCGTATTTGACAGAGGCAATCAAACTTATTCCTATTCCAGTTAATATGAACATTGGTATTAGTGAATACCATTCTTTTATGATATCGTACAATATTACAAAAAACGAACCGATGATGAGAAAATTTAATCCTTCTAAACTGTAAGGCCTAAATTTTCCTAAGAGAGATATCGCACTTATAAGCACTAAGTTTAAGCCTGCGAAGGTTTCTGCCTTTAAGTTTTTTCTGATAAGGAAATAAATTCCTAACGCTATCAAAGAAAAGTAAATGTAATTACTGGTGAGGTAAAAAGATAGTATGGAAGCTACAATGGACATTATCAATGTGAACATTTCACAACCTCCTAACGATTAAGATAGTGAAAGTAAAAAATGGAGAGAAAGAAGAATACGGGGCGCAAAAGCGCCCCGTGGTAAATTTTAAAATTAGCTTCTGTATTTAATGCTTGCTTGAGCTGCTGCAAGTCTTGCAACAGGAATTCTGTATGGTGATGCGCTGACGTAGTCAAGTTTTGTTTGGGCAAAGAACATTATGGATTTTGGATCTCCACCGTGTTCACCACAAACTCCACATTTGAGATTTGCTTTGACTGATTTACCTTTTTCTGTTGCTGATTTAACGAGTTGGCCTACACCTTCTGTATCAACGTGTTTGAATGGATCATCTTCAAGTATACCTTTTGCAAGGTATTCTGGTAAGAACTTACCAACGTCATCACGGCTGAATCCGAATGTCATCTGTGTAAGGTCGTTTGTACCAAAGCTGAAGAAGTCTGCTTCTTGAGCAATTTGGTCAGCTGTAACTGCCGCTCTTGGAACTTCTATCATTGTACCGACAAGATATTTGAGGTCTACTCCATGTTCTTTGATGAGTTTGTCTGCTGTTTCAATAACAACTTTCTTTATATATTTCAACTCATTAACGTGACCTACAAGAGGTATCATTATTTCAGGAACAACTTCAATGCCTTCTTCTTTCTTAAGCTCAATTGCTGCGAGTATTATAGCTTTTGTTTGCATGACAGCGATTTCTGGGTATGTGATGACAAGTCTTACACCCCTGTGGCCAAGCATTGGGTTAAGTTCATGGAGTTGTTCAACAACTTTTTTGAGTTCTTCTACCGTTATTCCTATTTGTTGTGCAACTTCCGCCATTTGTTCTTCTTCATGTGGCAAGAATTCGTGGAGTGGTGGGTCAATAAGTCTTATTGTGACTGGGTAACCTTTCATTTCTCTGAATAGACCTTTGAAGTCTTCTTTTTGGAGTGGGAGAAGTTCAGCAAGTGCTGCTTCCCTTTCTTCAACTGTTCTTGCAACAATCATTCTTCTAACTTTTGGTATTCTGTCTTTTTCGAAGAACATGTGTTCGGTTCTACACAGACCGATACCTTCCGCTCCGAATTCTCTTGCAACTTTTGCGTCTCTTGGAACGTCTGCGTTTGCTCTGACACCGAGTTTTCTGAATTCGTCTGCCCAGGCAAGGAGTTCAGCAACTGGTCCTTCGAGTCCTCTTGGTTTAACTGTTGTAACTTTTCCGAGGAATACTTCACCTGTTGTACCATCTATAGATATCCATTCTCCTTCTTTTACAACAACATCTCCAACTTTGAGGTATCCTGCTTCTTCGTCAACAAATATACTCTCTGCACCAACTACGGCTGGTTTACCAAGACCTCTCGCAACAACTGCTGCGTGTGATGTCATACCACCGCGTGCTGTGAGTATACCTTCCGCTGCGTTCATACCACCAACGTCTTCTGGGCTTGTCTCTGGTCTGACAAGTAATACCTTTTCGCCGGTTTCAGCAACCGCTTCCGCTTTGTGAGCATCAAAGTAAACTTTACCTGTTGCGGCACCTGGTGATGCTGGAAGACCTTTTGCAATAACTTTTGCGTTCTTTCTTTCATTTTCATCAAATTTCGGGTGGAGAACTCTTTCAATATCAGCGGGTTGTACTCTTAAAACAGCCGTCTTCTTGTCAATAAGTCCTTCGTGAACCATGTCAACAGCGATTCTTATAGCTGCTTGACTTGTTCTCTTTGCGTTTCTTGTTTGGAGTATGTAGAGTTTTCCTTTTTCTACTGTGAATTCGATATCTTGCATATCTTTGAAGTATGCTTCAAGTCTATCCATTATCTGAATCAATTCTTCGTAAGCGCCTGGGAGCATTTCTTTCATCTTTTCAAGTGGATATGGTGTTCTTATACCAGCAACGACGTCTTCGCCTTGTGCGTTTGGTAAGAATTCACCGTAGTGCACTTTTTCACCTGTGTTTGGATCTCTTGTGAAGCAGACACCTGTACCGCTGTCGTCACCCATGTTACCAAAGACCATCGCAACGATGTTGACTGCTGTACCGAGTAATTCTCCTTCTTTGATTCCATGAATTTCTCTGTACTTAATTGCCCTATCGCTCATCCATGACCAAATAACAGCTTCGATAGCTGCCCAGAGTTGTTTGTAAACATCTTGTGGAAATTCTTTTCCATGTTTTTTGTAAATTTCTTTGTATATTTCTACAAGTTTCTTAAGGTCTTCAGCGTCAAGTTCTGTGTCAAGTTTTACGCCTTTTTTGGCTTTCATTTCAGAAAGAGCGTTTTCGAAATCTGCGTGTGGAATGCCGAGAGCTGTGTCACCAAACATTTGCAAGAATCTTCTGTATGAATCGTACGCAAATCTTTCGTTGTTTGTCATTTCAACAAGACCTTTAACTGTTTCATCGTTCAAACCAAGGTTGAGGATTGTATCCATCATACCAGGCATGGAAATCGCGGCACCTGATCTGACGGAAACAAGCAATGGTTTCTTAGGATCGCCAAATCCCTTTCCTGTTACTTCTTCGAGTTTTTTCATAGCTGTTTCAACTTCTTGTTTAAGTGTTTCTGGATATGTTCTGTTGTTGTCGTAATAGTATTTACAAACTTCTGTAGAAATAGTAAAGCCTGGCGGGACTGGTACTCCTGCATTTGTCATTTCGGCAAGGTTTGCACCCTTACCACCGAGAATATCTTTCATCTGGGCGGTACCTTCTGCTTTTCCGTTAGCAAAGAAATAAACCCACTTCTTGCTCATCTTAGCACCTCCATCTTATCAAAAATATAGGAATTTTCGCAATTGAAACCAAATTTCAAGTCAAATAAAACAAATAATTACTAATTACCCTTATTAATTGTACCATACTTTTTTATACTCTCTAATACTTTTAGTGATACATATTTTTTTCTTTTTTGTTAATTAATGTGAAGACACATAGGTGGTAAAATATACCTAAGGTGTGAAAAGGTGGTGGAAAGTATGCAGATATTTTTGAAAAGTTTACTGTTAAGTTTGACTTTTTACGTCGCATCTTTATTTATCACAACAGAGTTGACATTGGAAAATATCAATAATGATGTTGCTTATGTCGAAAGCAATGACATAAAAGTTGCTTACAGGGAAGTAGGAAAGGAAAATATTCAAAATGGCACGATCGTTTTCTTACACGGTTTTTCTGGTTCTTCTGTCGATTGGTTTGAGATTGTTAAGGTGTGTTCAAAAAAATACCATTGCGTGAGTATCGATATCCCACCGTTTGGATTATCGGAGAAATCGTATAATTTTGATTATTCAGACATTAACATTCTAAAAACACTTTTAGATATTTTAAATAAATTAAATTTAGAGAAATTCACGCTGGTTGGTCATTCTATGGGAGGATATTTATCAATACTAATAGCAAACGAAATTCCAGAGAGGATAAATAAATTGGTGCTTTTTGACGCCGCGTACAATGTACCAAATTCAACAGATTTGGAAAAGGTCGTCCCACCGAATGATGTGCAATTATCGGATACCAAACTATTATCCACACTTTTGAACATAGGCTTAAAAATATACCCTCTTGTAAAATTGGTTTATTACAACGCACTTGGGGAAAACGCGATGATTTCAACGGAACATTTTGATAAATTATTTTCACAAAATTTCTTTTTACCTGGCGATGTTCTTGTTAAGTTTTCTATAGATAAAGTAATCAAACCAGTAAATTTAAATATTGACTTTCGAAGATTTAATTTTCCTGTGTTGATAATATACGGTGAGAACGATACGGTTACGCCACCTGCGATAGGAAGGTTTTTAAATGAACGAATCGAAAATTCAAAGTTTGTTTTAATTCCAAACGAAGGACATATGCCTCTTGCGAACAAAATAGCCATAGAGGTGTTTATGAATTTTATCGAAAAAAATTAAAAAAACAAAAAATTTGTCGGAGGATTTCCCCCGACATTGATATTAATGAGTTCCCCATTAGATTCAGAGAGGATTTCGTATCACATTTCCATTCCGCCATCTATCACTATAACTTGACCGTTTATGTACGTTCCATCAGTTACAAGGAATCTAACAAGTTTTGCCACTTCTTCAGGTTTACCAAATCGGCGCATAGATATTTTTTCAAGCGCTGCTTTTTTAATTTCTTCCGGAAGTTTTTCGGTCATAGGTGTTTCGATAAACCCAGGGGCTATCGCGTTGACTCTGACATTCTTCCTTCCAAATTCTTTCGCCAAAGATTTCGTAAGTCCAACAAGCCCTGCTTTTGAAGCGGAGTAATTCACTTGCCCGATGTTTCCTTCGAGCCCAACAACGGACGAAACGTTTATTATCACACCTTCGTTCTTGACGATCTCTCTAATGCACGCTTTAACCATGTTGAATGCACCTGTAAGGTTTGTGTTTATAACTGCATCCCAATCTTCATAGCTCATTCGATAAACCAGGTTATCCTTTGTGATACCTGCGTTGTTTATAAGTATATCTATTCTTCCATACTTTCCAATTACATCTTTAACAGCTTCTTCAACAGCTTGACGATTTGTGATATCCAAAACGTACTCTATCCCTTCGTTAGAAGGTACATAGTTAAACCCAATAACTGTGCAGCCTTCCTCCGTTAATTCCTTTGTTATAGCTCTTCCTATCCCACCAGAAGCCCCCGTTACAATCGCAACTTTCCCTTCAAGCTTCTTCATTTAATTTTCCCTCCATTATTTTTTCTAATTTCTTAGAAGCGTACAATGCAAGTATCATCTTTACAAAATCGATACCTATAAATGGTAATACGCCAACTAAAAACGCTTTTGAAAGGTTCTTTATAAACAAACCAAGTACAGACCAACCAAGTAAGTAAACAACTGCCAAACCTGTTATACCAGCTAAGAAATAATTTATCTTTCTCAAATAGCTAATTAAAAATGCCGCTATGGGGAAAGCCCATAGGTAACCTGCCGTTGGTCCAACGAGGTGTTGAAAACCAGCGGAAAAATTCGCGAAAACAGGTATGCCTATAACCCCAAGGGCAAGGTACAATACCATCGCCGTCAACGCATCCATTGGATTAAGGAAAAAGCCTGCAAGAAATACAAATAGCATCTGCAAAGTAACTGGTACTGTTCCCAAAGGAATAGAAATCTGTGCCCCAACTGCCGTTAATACTGCGAAGACTGGTATCAAGACAATTCTTAAGACTCGGTCTTTTTTCATTTTTCGTAAACCTCCTCTGTAGTTATTAAAGATGAGAAGTGTTTTGTATTAATTTTAGCTTTTTTTAGCATAGAACTCAAGACGTTTTTTGGACCGACTTCTATGAATTCATCGACACCAAGTTCAAGCATTCTGTCGATAGATTGTTTCCAATAAACTGGGCCACTTATCTGTTCAAGCAAATAATGCTTTATCTTGTCTGGGTCTGTTAGTTCTTTTGCTATGCTGTTCATGATTATAGGATATTTCGGTGTTTTGAATTTGATATTTTCAACTTCTTTTGCCATTTTCTCTCTTGCTTCATCTAAAAATGGTGTATGGAACGGACCGGAGACTTTTAATTCAATTGCCCTGTAACCTTTTTCGGTGAGGTTAGCGACAAATGATTTTATACTATCAGCTTTTCCACTTACAACATTCTGTTCTGCTGAATTGTAATTTGCTATGTAAAGTCCATCGTATTGTTTTACGAATTCTTCGAGCAATTCGATAGGCACCCCCATAACCGCTGCCATGCTACCTTCGCCGGGTTTCATCGTTTGAGAGATGTATTCTCCTCTTTTTCTAACTAGATATATGCCTGTCTCAAAGTCGTACACTCCAGCAGCCGCAAGAGCGGTGTACTCACCTAGACTGTGCCCTGCAACGTAATCTGGTTCCAAACCTTTTTTTGTTGTTTCAACATATGCTACGTAACTTGCCAAGAATATCGCAGGTTGAGCATTCTCAGTAATCTTTAGTATCTCTTCGTCTCCATCCATTATCTCCGTTATGTCAAAACCTAAAACTTCTATCGCTTTTTGAGCGTAATATTCCCAAGACGCGTATTTCGAAAATTCACTTGCCATTCCACTGTATTGAGACCCTTGACCAGGAAATAAGAATGCTTTTAACATATTTATCTCCCTCCTATTTACACTTACTTACTGTAAGTCAATTCCAAATCGTTGTAAATCTCCATTCTTACGTTATTCAACTTTTCCAGAGTTTGTGTGAATTCTCTCATTATGTCTTGTATAACCTCGTCAACGTGTTTAATTTCGTTAATTAATCCAACGCACTGACCAGCCATGAATGAACCTTCGTCTATATTACCATCAACAACCGCTTTACGTAAACTACCGACAAGAACTTCCTCTGCTTCCTGGAGATTTTCAACCTCCAATTCTCTTACTTTCTTTGCAAATCTCGTTTCGATTACTCTTGCAGGATGACCTAAAGTTGCACCAGTTACAACGGTATCTCTGATACCGGATTTTACAATTAATTTTTTGAAGTTTTCGTGTGTATCAGCTTCGTAAGTAGCTATAAATCTTGTACCCATTTGGATACCTTCCGCACCTAAAGCGAACATGGCTGCCATAGCCTTCCCGTCCGCTATTCCACCTGCTGCGATAACAGGGATACTTACGCTTCTGCATACTGCGTTAACAAGGACAAGTGTTGTTACCTCACCTATGTGCCCTCCAGATTCCATACCTTCGGCTATGACCGCATCTGCTCCTATTCGCTCCATCATCTTCGCCATATTGTCTGAAGCAACTACCGGTATCACTTTCGTACCGATTTCTTTTAACTTAGCAATGTATTTTGAAGGATTACCCGCACCGAACGTTACAACTGGTACGCGTTCTTGAATTACTAAATCCACAAGCTCATCCGCATAAGGGGACACTAGTATTATATTTACACCGAACGGCTTATCTGTGAGTTGTCGAATTTCATCAATCGCCTTTTTCAAATGCTCGCCCTTCATCGCACCAGAACCGATGATGCCAAGTCCACCCGCGTTTGAGACGGCTGCGGCAAGTTTGGGTGTGCCTGCCCAAGACATTCCTCCCATTATTATCGGGTACTTTATACCTAAAAGCTCACAAACTCTGTTTTTCATTTTTCTTCACCCTCTTTTGAACCAACCATCAATTTAGCTTTTGCAACTAATTGATTATCAACGTACGCTTTAGCGTCGATTATCGCTATTGGGCCTTTCTTTTCGATAAGTTTTATGTTATAAATAAGTTCGCATTCCGGTCTTACCTCTTTCTTAAACCTTGCTTCATCGATACCTAAAAACAATGGAACAACTTTTCCTGTGTTGGTTCTTAATAACATTATTCCAGAAGCTTGAGCTAAACCTTCGATTATGTAAACGCCAGGGTATATAGGGTAATCTGGAAAATGACCTTTTAAAACCGGCTCGTCTTTTTTTACGTATTTTTTAGCTACAACATAATCTTCACCTATTTCCAAAACTTCATCGACAAGAAGAATAGGTTCTCTGTGTGGTAAGATTTTCATTATCTCTTCTTTATTCATATTTTCCCACCACCAAGGAAGCGTTGTGCCCGCCAAATCCAAATGAGTTCTTTACAAAATTCCTTATATTCGCTTGGACTGTCTGCCTTGGAATGTTGAAATAATCTGGTCCATCTAACTCTTCAAGATTTGGCATGCCATGTACAAAACCACCGTTCATTTGAATTATAGCACCGATTAATTCAGTCGCACCTGCCGCACCTAATAAATGCCCCATAAGAGTTTTTGTGGAGTTAACGTAAATTCTCTTCACATGTTCACCAAATACATTTTCTATAGCCTTTAATTCAACTTCATCACCTGCTGGCGTACTTGTGGCATGACAGTTCACGAAGTCTATATCTTTCGGCTCTAATCCCGCATCTTCCAGCGCCATTTTCATAGCTTTACTTGAACCACGCGCTTCTGGATCTGGCGCGCTGAAATGGTGAGCATCATCGTTCATGGCGTAACCTTTAATTTCCGCAATTATCTTCGCTCCACGTGCCTTTGCAAAATCCTCCGATTCCAAGATAACCACACCAGCTCCTTCACCCATTACGAAACCATCTCGAGCTTTGTCAAATGGTCTTGATGCTTTTTTAGGCTCATCGTTTCGTGTTGAAAGCGCTCTCATCGATGCGAAACCTGCAATTGGAAGTTCCGCAATTGTAGCTTCTGAACCACCAGCTATGATAACGTCTGCGTAGCCATGTCTGATCAACATAGCACCTAACGCAATCGAATGAATAGAAGTTGCGCAAGCACTTACCGGCGCGAAATTGGGACCTTTCAATCCAAATTCCATGGCTATAACTCCACTCGCCATGTTGATAAGTATCATTGGTATAAGGAATGGGCTTACTCTATCAGGGCCTTTTTCTCTAAGCACTTCATTTTGTTCAGCTAGTGTTATAAATCCACCCATTCCAGAAGATACAAGAACACCTACTCTCTCTTCAATATCTTCAAAATTCAAACCGCTCATCTCTACAGCTTGCTTTGCTGCGGCAAGTGCGAATTGAGAATATCTGTCAAGTCTTTTAACCAATTTCTTTTCTATGTACTCTTCTGGTTTGAAATCTCTAACCTCTGCGGCGATTTGGACCGGCAGTTTTGATGCATCAAAAGACGAAATCTTATCAATACCTATGACCATGTCTCTTAAACTTTTTTCAAATTCATCGACGCTCTTCCCGATAGGAGAGATAACCCCCATTCCAGTTATAACTACTCTTCTTTTCCTTTCCATCACTCTAAGTGCACCCCCTTACCTACGACAATCCCAAAAGCTTCAGGTCCTATATGAGCCGCTATAGCCGAACCGATGTCGGTAACACCAATAAGTCCTTTTTTATATGGTTGTATAAGCTTTTCAAAATGTGTTTTCATGCTACCTATTGTGTAAGCGCCAATGACTGTGTAATCATCGGTTATTTTCTGTGACTCTATGAATTTATTAACGATATTTTGAATAGTTAATATGGCACTGTCCATAGACCTCACAGTACCCAAAGTACTAACTTCACCATCGCTATCGGTTGTCAAAATAGGCTTCAAATTTAAAACTTTACCAATCAAAGCTTTCGCCTTGCCTATGCGTCCACCCTTGTAAAGATACTCAAGAGTGGGAACGAAAAACGCCAACAGTGATTCTTTCTCAAATTTATCGATATCTGCTTGAGTTAATTTTCCAGTATTTTTGACCTGTTCCATCGCTCTGAGAATAACATAACCTTGTTTTATGCAAGCAGTTTTAGAGTCAAGAACATGAACATTTTTTAAATTCATCGATATTGCTATGTTTTTGACCAAATCGTATGTGTTACTCAATTTGGATGAGATTGTTATTATAAATACCTCTTCACTTTCTTCTGCAGATTCTCTAATTGTTTTTTCTATAATTTCTGGCTTTGGTAATGAAGTAGTTGGTATATACCCTTGAAGTTCTAAGTTGTAAAGCTCTTGGGAACTGATACTGACCTTATCTTCGTATTCCCTTTCGTTTACAAAAACCCTTAGCGGAAGTATCTTAATATCGTACGGTAGTTTTAAATCTTTTGGCAAATCAAAGCCTGAATCGGTTATAAACGTGTACATACATTTCACCTCCCAATTTTCAAGAAAATTATACTCCACTCAACAATTTTAGTCAATGCTAATTTTTATAAAATTATATAAACTTAGTTGTTGACAATAAAACATTTTTATGATAAATTAACTATTAGAAGATTTTTTTTGCATTTTACCGATATTTAAAAGCATATTAAAAGAAAAGAGTGATTTGGTGTGAAAGGGGAGGCTGAAATTATGGAACAAAGAGTATGTGAAATCATTGCAGAGCAACTTGGCATCGATGTTAACGATGTAAAGCCTGAAAAAAGCCTTATGGAAGATCTTGGAGCCGATTCTTTAGACATCGTTGATCTTGTTATGGCATTTGAAGATGAGTTTGGTGTAAAGATAAGTGACCAAGACCTTTCAAAAATTAAAACTGTACAAGATGTTATCGAAGCTATAAAGTTAAGGGCATAATTGCACATAGTAAAACTAACCCCCAACAGAACATTCTGTTGGGGGTTAGTTTTTATATTGTTTTCTGTCAAATTATGGTATAATTAATGTAAACACGAATTTAATGAGTATGATGAGAAGTTTTCTTAGAGGTGATTGTATGATAATTCTAGGACATAGAGGAATCCCTGCTTTAATAAAAGAAAACACATTAGAATCATTACTAAAGGCTATAGAACTTGGCGCTGATGGTATTGAAACTGATGTGAGATTAACAAAAGATGGGACACCTGTACTGATTCACGATGATAATCTTTCGAATTTTTGCGGTGAAGATATCAAAATTAAAGAACTTACCATAAGTGAACTTAAAGAATTTAGATACGATGGAATGACAATACCAACACTCGAAGAATTCTTACTTTCAGTACCTCACAACAAATGCCTGAATTTAGAAATTAAAGAATACGAAGCTGGAGAAATTACAGTTGAACTTGGCAAAAGATACGAAGGAAATGTTATTTATAGTTCATTTAATCATGATTTGATAACAGAGCTAAAAAATAAGTATACCGATTACAAATTTGGGTATTTGTTCGGTGAAGAGCACATGGGAATGAACATTGAAGAAATCACAGATTTATTCAAACACAATACTTACAGCGCGCATTTGCCAATCAAAGGTTACCTTTCGAAACCAGAACTTTTTAATAAACTTCTTCCTATGCTCAGAGAAATGTGTATAAAAATCGTGTTTTGGACTGTGAACTCAAAAGATGAGATTGCTAAGATAAGTGAATACGTAGATTACTTAATAACAGACGATATAAGAATTTTTAAATAAAAAAAGACAGGTTGGGGGGATATGATGACTCGATTTTTAATTACAATAATATTGATTTTTACAATTGCTATCTTCTGGTTTGTCAATTCTTCAAAATATGTCGGATATATTTACAACCCAAGAACAGCTTCCAAGGATTTTTTAGCATCTGGATATAGCAATCTTAATCTTCTTGCTTTCGATAGCGAGAGTAATTTGGAAAAGACATTTAGAATGCTAGAAGGGAAAGGTATAAAAATTATTATTGGCCCACCAACATCCGCAGAAGGTGAGATGATTTTACCGTACTTGAAAAAATACAATAGTGTTGCACTTTCGGCAACGATTTCTTCAACTAAGCTTTTGAATAGTGGTTACATTTATTCTTTCACGGTATCAAACAAGTTCATATTAGAAAAGTTAAGGCAACTTCTCGATTTTTTAGACTCAAAAAAGGTGCTTTTGGTTTCAGATCCATCCAACAGACAATATAGCGACGAGTTTAAAGGTATTTTTTCAACATTTGAAGGCATGAATCTTTACTATTATAATATAAATTCTCTAAAAAGTATCAACGCTACAGATTTTGATACCGTTGTTATGACAATTTTTCCAAAAGACGCCGCGGAAGTTGTTAAAGAAATGAAAAAAGAAAATCCTTCTCTTAAATTTGTTGGTATGGATAGTGTCATGGCAGAAGAGTTTGTAAATTTGGGAGGGCAGGCAGTAGAAGGTGTTTACATAATTTATTCCATGGGAGATTTTGAAAATCCAGAATATGAGCTTATCAGCGAAATTGCTGATTTTTTGTCAAAGCACAAATTTCTCTCAGCCGATCAATTTAAAAGATTTCTGAAGACGAATGTAATTGAAACACCTAAAGGTAGGTATCATTACAACAATGAAAGTATAGACAGAGAAGTAAAAATTTTTATGGTAAAGAATGGAAAGTTTGTTCCTGTTCAAGTCTTTTAAAAAATAATTAAAAAGGATGATTAAGTTATGAGAATGGAAAAACTTGTATTAATTTTCGCAACAATATTTTGCTTTTTGTTTGTTTTTGTTTACTCTTACAACGTTAATCTATCAAATAAAATTAAAAGAATGGAAAAAATAATAAAAGCTTACGAATTGTACACTTCTGAGAGCAAAGAGTTCGCAAATTACGTTAAAGAAAATAACTTGAAGGAGCTTGAACCACTTCTGTCAAAGTATATGCTCAACGATATTCGCTTAAAAATAGATAAAGCCAAACAATTTTACAGAGAAGGTAATTACTCAGATGCGTCAGCTTTGTTAAGAGAGATAAAAGATACAGAAAATCCTTGGATGGATGAAATATACTTTTACTTAGGGATGTCACTGTATAAACTAGGTGAAATAGAGAGCTCAAAATTGTTCTTATCCACTTTTATGGATAATTTCCAATACTCAATATACCGCAAGGAAGCTCTTTTATTGCTTAAAGAATTATCAAACGATGAGATAAAAAAACAAATCGATAAAGTTTTGAGTAGTATGAAAGGGTTATAATGTATTAATGTATTTTATAAAAATGTGAATACACACGGAGGTATTTGGATGTTGAAAGACGTGCAAAATGAAAGGGATAACAGAAATATATATTTAAAAAGAGTGGGCGTAAAAGATTTGAGATATCCTATAGTTGTCTTAGATAGAACAAATGTTACTCAAAATACGATAGCTACACTAAACATGTTTGTTGATTTGCCAAAAGACTATCGTGGAACTCATATGAGTAGATTTATCGAAGTTTTAAATGAGTACCACTTGGAGATAAACCCAAAAAGAATAAAGGAGATCCTCAGAAGTTTAAAGAAAGTTTTAAACGCAAAAAGGTCTGTTATAGAAATAACGTTCCCATTTTTTCTTTTGAAAAAGGCACCTGTGACAGGCAGCGAAAGTTATTTGGAATATACCTGCTCATTTGAAGCGGAAATGAATGGCGATCATCTTGATTTTTCAACTACTGTCACAGCGCCAATCCATACACTGTGTCCATGCTCTAAAGAAATCAGTGAGTATGGGGCACACAATCAGAGGGCAAAATGTAGTGTAACATTTAAGAGCAAAGAAATGGTATGGATAGAAGATATAATAGAAATTATCGAAGAGAGCGCAAGTGCCCCGATATTCACCCTGCTTAAGAGGGCTGATGAAAAATATGTAACTGAACATGCGTATGACAATCCAAAATTTGTTGAAGATGTCGCAAGAGATGTGGCACTGAGATTGAAAAAATATGATAAAATAGAATGGTACAAAGTAGAAGTGGAGAGTTTTGAGTCAATTCACGCACATAACGCTTACGCTTGTTTGACAAGTGATGAGATAGAAGAAATGTAGCAAACATATTAAACTTTGATAAGTGAAATATTTGGGGTGATTATAATTTATGAATATGAGCGAAAGTGGAACAAGCAAAATACTAACATACCTTGGTTTTGCAGCTAAATCTGGTAAACTCGTATATGGTAAAGATATGATAAGGGAGTATATAACCGATCCAAAAATTCAAAATAAGTTGATTATAATCGCAACCGATGCTGGACCAAGGGTAAAAAAGGATCTAAAGATACGCTGTGAAATAAACAACGTAAAATACTTCGAAATTCTCGAAAAATCAACTTTATCAAAAGCTACAGGTATGAAAGAAGTTTCCGCGTTAGGAATAACCGATGAAAATTTATCAAAAGCTATCGTTGATGTTCTAAGGGGGGAGCAGAATGTCAGAGGAAAAGATACTAACGGTCGCTGAATATTCGCTTATTGATTTCGTTCAATTAGTGAATAAAATATTTCAAGATTACGTTTTGCCTATAAATTGGAATGTATTGAGTTTCAAAATGGACGCTCGGGAAAATTCAATATCTTTTTCTGACTCTTTTGTCTTCGTGAAAAACAATGAGCCTGTTGGTTTTATCCTAATCTCAATTAGAGGAAAAAGGGCACGTATAGACGCGATGGGTGTTGTTGAAAATGAACGTGGTAAAGGATTAGCAGAAAGGATATTAAAACATGCATTTCATCATTTAAAACTCAAAAATATTGAGAACATTAACCTTGAAGTTGCAGCATCGGATGAACGCGCCGTAAGGTTTTATGATAAGAACGGCTTTAGAAAAGTTAGAGAACTTCACACATTTGTTTTAGAAAATCCACAACCTGAGAATTTACACTACTCATCTTTTACAAGCGATAGCAAATATGTATATTCAGTTGCCCTAAACAACGAACTCCAAATACATAGAAAAGTGAATTGGCAAAGAGAACCTATTTCCTTACTATTAGCTGATGGAAGATATAACTATACACGATTGCACATAGGAAATACTGAAGGTTACGTCGTTTGGGGCAAAAATGAAGACAATTCAGTATTTATAGTTGATTTAGCTGCGAAATCAGAAAATTTGTCAAATTGGGAACTTATTTGTAATTGCGCGATAGATTACTTATCCAAACAAATTAACCCAAGCATAATAAGTGTTGTTTCTGTAGCTGAAGACGATTATTTGCACAATACTTTGCTAGAAAGCGATTTTAGAATAGTCTTCACTCAATATGAAATGTGTAGAAAATTATAAAGAGTTATGCTATAGAATCAACGAGCTACAACATTGAACACAGCAAAGTAATGTAAAAAACTTCCAAGCAAAACAAACAAATGCCATACCATATGTCCAAATTTCAATCTTCTCCAAACGTAAAATATTGTACCAAGTGTATATGATACCCCACCAAGCACTAACAACCATAGTGTTGTATTAGAAATCGCCAAAATTAAAGGTTTGAATTCGAATACTATCATCCAACCAAGAAATATATAAATAAGCGTTGAGAGTATCAAAAACCTTTTCACAAAGAATACTTTTAAGAAAATACCTATAGCAGTAAGTGACCACACTATAGCAAACATGGTCCATCCAATTTTTCCATTAAGAGAAACTAAAGTAAAAGGCGTATACGTTCCAGCTATCAAAAGATATATTGACGAGTGATCGAGTATCTCAAATATTTGCTTGGCTTTCTTGTGCTGTATAGAATGGTATAAAGTTGACGAAAGATACATTATCATAAGAGATACACCGTAAATAACCGCCGAAAAAATTTTAAATGCGTCATGTGTAAAAGCCGAAAAAATAATAAGCAAAGTCAATCCTGCTATTCCAAATAAAGCCCCAACACCATGAGTTATAGAATTTGCTATCTCCTCCCCAATAGTGTATTTTTCGTTGTTATCAAAATCCCTCATCGTACACCTCTTCACCTTTAAATTATTTTCGAATCCCAATAAAAATACCTCCAATGTGGTTCAACGCAACTTTTTGAACTAATGTTTGTATTGTACCACATCGGAGGTATTTTTACAAATTTATTTTTTATTTAATCAAAAGCATACTTTTAAAGTATCCATGGGAAAAATTTGTGAAGGAAGAATAAACCTATTAATACGAAACCTAATGTCCTATGAAATACAATCCACTTCTTACCTATTTTATTTTTCATAAGGAAACCTATAAATGAAAACAATATTCCAACCATGAATAAAACCTATAACTAACAATGAAACTCCAGTATATATGTGGGCCTTTCCCAAGATCTTCATTAATTTCATCAAAAAAACCGGCTTTTTAGTCAAATATTTGTATATTCTTCTAACCACAAACAAGGATATCTGCACAAAGAGCAAAACAGCGCTTATCACACCAAGGACTCTAAACAATTCTACGTTCATTTTTAAAACACCCTTTCGCTTATTTTATAGTATACCCAACAATTAACCATTCTTTTCTTGGAGTTTCTGAGTAAACTTTACCTGCTTGAACATTCTGTGGGTTTTTTGATATATCATAAACTTTATCACTAACAATTATAAAAGGCTTTGCATTTTTTCCATCGAATTTTGAAATCGTGCTTTCATCAAATCCCAAAATACCTATTTTATAAATTTTTTTCAAAAGATCCACGTGACCTTGCAATGATAGTATTTCACTCGTCAAATCAACTCCCATATCGTGTCCGTAATGCTCTCCACCGGAAAATTTTCTAGAATACGTTGCATCGTAAACTATTCCATAAACGGAAACATAAATCTTCTTATTCACTTTTCCATCAAATTTTGCAAGTTGATCAGGTGTAAATACAAGAACACCGTACGATGGAAAACTCTTAATTTTTGAGATACCGTGTGGAGAAAGTTTCAATATATCGTACGTCAAATCTTGCCCTGCGGTGTGCTGATTTTTGTGGTTACCGTTCGCCCAGGATTTTGAAGAAGATAAATCGTATACAATACCATTCACACTAACCATGGTTGGCGCATTCTTACCATTCATCTTTGAAAGCTCGTCGTATGTTACTCCAAGCAACCCTACTATCTTATCTTTCGTTAATAGTTTGCTATCAACTTCTGAAAGTTTCAAATGCTTTTTAAGATTTGTGTTTCCAAGATTGTACACAACTCCCTCAACGGAAAACCAACCAGGTGTCTTTTCTAAAGTTGTTGTTGAAATAATCTGGTACTCTCCAGAGAACTTATCAATCTGAAAAATACTATCAAGATAGCCTGCGTAAACAGAGACACTTAAGGCAAAAATAAAGAAAATAAATACCGTTAAAAACTTTTTAAACATATCATCAGCCTCCTTTGTACTTAGTCTTAACTAATTATATCATATTTCAATTTATAAAGTAATATACGGTATTATACAACACTATGAAGAATTCTGAAAAACAAAGATTGGAAAAGTTATATTAAAATAATTTCAAAAATAAACATAATTTAGGCTTTTTTGACTTTTTTTGTCTTTGAAACAATTTTGATAAAATTTAGGCAAAGTTTTCGGTTACGTTACCGGTAACGATAATTGTTAAAACATAAACCACACTTTAAAAAAAAAGGAGGAAAGGGAATGAGTAAAAAGCGCATTAAAATTTTAAAAGTAACAAATTTTTATGTCCTCTCAACTATAATCGTTATCATATGGATGACACCTTTTATAATAACGTTTTTAACCGCTTTCAAGAGTATGGATGATATATTTATGAATCCAAACGTCTGGTCGCCACCATCGAAGTGGAATTTTGAAAATTTCAAAATCGCTTGGACTGAGAGCAAGATGCAAAGATACTTTTTTAACACCTTCATAGTCGCATCAATTTCTACGCTTGGCGCTTTGTTTTTGTCAAGTTTATCCGCTTTCGCGCTGTCTTGGTATGAGTTCAAGCTGAAGAAGTTCTTGATTATCGTTTTCGTAACTGGAATGTTGATACCTTTCCAGATGTTATTGATACCAGTTTATTCATTCTCGTTAAAAACTCATCTTTACGATACACTCACAGGTGTTATACTCTTTCACATCGCTTTTCAAATAGGTTTTTGTACGTTCTTTTTAAGAAATTTCATGATTACTATCCCCACAAGTTTGTTTGAAGCAGCTAAAATTGATGGTGCAAACGATTTTACTATTTACAGAAAAATAATTCTTCCACTTTTGAAACCGGCTGTCGCGGCTTTGGGAATTTTGGAGTTCACATGGATTTGGAACGATTACCTTTGGTCTCTTATCTTGCTCCAAACTGATGCAAAAAAAACTGTAACGATAGGCCTAACTTCATTGCAAGGCCAGTGGATTAGTAGCTGGAATATAATCGCTGCCGGTTCAATAATCGCCGCAATTGTACCTATTGTCGTGTTTATAATCTTTCAAAAGTACTTCATACAAGGTCTTACGATGGGAAGCGTGAAAGGTTAATTCACAACTTGATTTTTTCAATATAGCTTGTTTTAAATCCCCAAATTGCCAAATTAAAAGCAATTTGGGGATTTTTTTATTTTTGAAAAAATACTAAGGTTGCAAAATTATTAGATAAACGTGATATAATTGTGTACGAAGTTTAATTAAAAACTTTAAACTAAGTTGGGGGTGGTATGGTGGAGAAGATTTCAAAGTTTTTCCAAAAACAGCCCATGATGCGTAAAATGCTCTGGGCTTTGTTGTTTGTATTTATTTTTTCCGTTTTCGCTTATGGTTTTAAGGTTATCTGGTTAGGTATTTGGGTATTTACAACTGGTGTATTCGTCGAATACCTTTTCGAAAAGCAGAAAAGAAAGCCTGTTAGTGAGGCTGTTTTGGTCACTTGTATGCTTTTCTTACTTTCGCTACCACCGAACACTCCATTCTGGGTGGCTATGATTGGTATCGCTTTTGGTGTAGCCTTCGGTAAAGAAGTATACGGTGGATTTGGAAGAAATATATTTAACCCTGCCATAGTTGGAAGGCTTTTTATCTATATAACTTTTCCTAATTATATGACAATGGGATGGGTAAAACCTTCTTTATTCGGAACGGATGCCGTATCTTCAGCAACCCCACTTGCTCTTATGAGACAAGGAGAGAGTTTGAATGTATTGAATTTGCTAACAGGTTGGCGAGCAGGTTCGATTGGAGAAGGTCCAATTTTGATTATTCTCGCTGCAGCTGTTTACCTTATAGTTACAAAGACAGCAAGTTGGCGATTGATGATTTCAACATATTTTTCAGCAGCTGTTTTGACTTTCCTATTAGACATATTTAATGTTCCAAGAGCGCTTCCAACGATTCCAGCAATATTCTCAGGTAGTTTGATCTTTATATCTGTTTTTATGGCAACGGAGCCTATCACAGCACCAAAGAAGATACGCTCACAGTGGATTTACGGGATAATAATAGGTATCACGGGAGTTATAATCAGGACTTTCTCTCTATTCTCAGAAGGCTGGAGCTTTGCAATATTGATGGGTAATCTTTTCGCACCACTTTTGGATGAGGTAATTAAAGATAAGAAGAAAAAAGCTCCCGTCCAAGGCCAAACAAAGAAGGTGGAAGCATGAAATTCGATAGGGAGAGCAAAGTTTACACTGTCGTATTCACATTAATTATCACATTTGTGTTTGTTTTCGTTTTATCGTGGTTGAATACCGTCACTTCAAGCATGGTTAAGAAGAATCAAGAAATTTTCAAGATAAAAGCTGTATTGAACGCGATGGAAATTGGTTATACAACAAACGATGAAGCAATTAGCAAATTTAATGATAATGTATCCGTTGAAAAGAAAGACGGTTACGAATTATTCAAAGCAAATGTAAATGGAAAAGAAGTTTACGCTATCGTTTTCAATGGGAGTGGGCTTTGGGGAAATATATCCGGAGTTTTGGCAGTTAATTCAGATGTGTCAGAGATTGTTGGCATTGATTTTATCTCCCAGAGTGAAACGCCAGGTTTAGGTGGTAGGATCGAGGAAAGTTGGTTCAAAAATCAATTCCGTGGTGAGAAAGTTGTGAACAACGGTATTATCGTTTCAACAACAAAGGCGCCTGATTCAAAAGAAGACGGTGTCGTAGATGCCATAACTGGCGCAACGCTCACATCAAAGTCCATAGAAAAGATTATTCAAACATATATTCCTATACTTAAGAAATTGCTGGGGGTGAATTGATATGGCAAACTCAGCTGAATACAAAAAGATATGGAAAAATAACATATGGTTAGAAAACCCCGTTATTGTGCAAATATTGGGTATATGCTCAACATTGGCTGTAACTAATAATCTCAGAAATACATTAATAATGACGATAGGAGTTACGCTTGTTACCGCATTTTCTAACTTCACCATATCCGCTATCAGAAATGTTATACCAAGGAAAGTTAGAATGATAACACAAGTTCTGGTTATTTCATTTTACGTTATTATCGTGGATATAATATTAAGGGCTTACGTACCAGATGTTAGCAAGGCGCTAGGACCGTACGTTGGGCTTATAATCACAAATTGTATTATCATGGGGTGCGCAGAAGCTTTTGCTCAAGGGAATACTCCAGTAATTTCCTTCTGGGATGGATTCACAGCAGGGCTTGGATATATGCTTATACTTGTTATAGTTGCACTCTTTAGAGAATTGTTAGGATTTGGTACTGTGCTTGGTTTTAGAGTCCTACCATCTTCATTCCCAGCTTGGACAATAATGGTTATGCCACCAAGCGCGTTCTTTGTCCTCGCGTCTTTGATTTGGGTTATCAGAGGTGTTCAGTTGAAAAAGGCTTCGAAATGAGAAATATGAAAAAGTCTAGGAGGTGACAATGATGGTACCTGATATAAATCCCTTTGTATTGTTCTTTGCATCGATTTTTACAAGTAATATTCTTCTTACGAATTTTCTTGGAATGTGTTCGTTTATATCAATTTCGAAGGATATAAAGTCTTCTAACGGCTTAGGTTTAGCGGTAACGCTTGTAATGACGATAACAACAGCCATAAATTGGATTATCGAAAAATACGTTATAGCACCGTTGGATTTAGGTTACTTAAGGTATATACTTTACATCATCGTCATAGCCGCTGTTGTACAAGTGCTTGAGATGATAATTGACAGAGTTTCTCCGAATCTATATATGGTTCTCGGTATCTTCCTTCCGCTGATTACCGTTAACTGTGCAATACTTGGTGTAGCTTTGTTCATGCAATTGAGAAATTATACGTTCTTGCAATCTGTATTTTTTGGGCTTGGCAGTGGCATGGGTTGGTGGCTCGCCATTGTTTTACTTGCGGCAATTAGAAAAAAGACGGAAAATGCTCCCGTTCCAGCACCGCTTAAAGGCGTTGGAATTACACTTATCACAATTGGCATTATGGCAATGGCTTTCATAGGTTTCGCTGGAATGATTAAAGTACAATAGGGGGTGAAGAAATGACTTTGCTGATAGCACCTATCGTAGTTTCACTAATAAGTGGAGGACTAGCTTTAGTTATTGCGATAGTTGATGGAATAGTGAATAATTACGGTGAAGTAGATATCGATATAAACGATGGCAAGAAGGTATTGAAAGTTAAAGGCGGAGCACCATTATTGCAGACTTTGAGTTCACAAGGTATATTTGTGCCTTCCGCTTGCGGAGGTCGTGGTAGCTGTGGTGCATGTAAAGTAAAGGTTTTATCAGATGTAGGACCTCATCTCCCAACGGAATTACCTTATATGTCAAAAGAGGAAATACAACAAAACATAAGATTATCTTGTCAAATTAAGCTTAAAAAGCCTATAAAGATTTATCTCCCTGAAGAATTGTTCAACATCCGTAAATTCAAAGGCATTGTCGAAAGTTTGAAAGACGTTACTTACGATATTAAAGAGTTGAGAATTCGACTTGTTGAACCGAATGAAATAAATTTTAAAGCTGGACAATACGTACAACTCGTTATTCCACCTTACGAAAATGTCAAAGAATCAACTCAAAGAGCGTACTCTATTTCTTCAGCACCAAGCGATAAAAATCACGTGGAATTGCTTATAAGGCTTGTGCCAGGTGGTATAGCAACAACTTATGTGCATAAATACATGAAGGAAGGCGATGTTGTAGAAGTTGTTGGTCCTTTTGGAGAGTTCTATATGAGGGATACAAACGCCGATATGGTTATGGTAGCTGGTGGTAGTGGTATGGCACCTATAAAGTCGATAATTTTGGATATGTTGGAACGCGGAATAACCAATAGAAACGTATGGTATTTCTTCGGTGCAAGGAGCAAACGTGACTTATATTACGTTGAAATGTTCAGAGAAATAGAAAAGAAATGGCCAAATTTCCACTTTATTCCCGCGCTCTCTGACCCTCTTCCAGAAGACAACTGGGATGGTGAAACTGGGCTTATAACAAATGTCCTTGATAAATACTTACAGACTGTTTTACCAAAAGATACCCCAAAAGAAGGGTATCTATGTGGTAGCCCAGGGATGATAAATGCATGTATTCAAGTTTTTGAAAAATATGGGGTAAAGGATGTGTACTACGATAAATTCGCATAAGGGGGGAACGCTATGAAAATGACTCCGAAGTACATAAAAGCACAGGAAAATATGAAACCGGGAAAGATTACAGCGGATGGTTTCTTGGGTGATGATGATAGAAATATTGTTGATATAATAGAAGCAGACGAGGAAGAATTTGAATTTTTAAGCTTAGATTTTGTCGAAGTAGCTAAACTGATGAGAAAGCTTTTGAAAGAAGGCTTGAAAGGCTTAGGTGAAGCTATAAAATATGATAAATGGGAGATAAGAGTTGATGAAGCAAGAGGGTTCTTGCCTTGCCCATTCCAAGATGGTATATTCAGAAAGAGGGTTGCGGTTGTAAAAAATCTAAACAACAACGAGGAGATAATGTACAGTGAACTTTCGATCCATTTACTTGCCGCGCACCATTTCTTGCAAGGTAAAGGTTCAAAATTCAGATTGGAACCTGCCAAAATAAAAAAAGTGCTTTATGAGTAGAATAAATTTTAAAGAGGAGGGGTGGTTATGAAACTTACGTTCTTGGGGCACGCTGTTTTATTGATAAGTGATATAGAAGGAAAGTACAACGTTATTATCGACCCATTCATAACAGGTAACCCTGCATATCCAAAAGATTTTCAACTTCCAAAAATTGATTACATTATGGTAACCCACGGACATGGGGATCACCTTGGAGATACTGTTGAGCTTTGCAAAAAGTATAACTCAACGGTCATTTCCAATTTCGAAATATGCAATTACCTTCAACTGAAAGGTTGCAAGATACATCCAATGCATGTTGGAGGGGTGTATTACTTTGAATTTGGAAAAGTGAAGCTTACACCCGCTATTCACGGTTCTGGAATTCATGAAGGAGATAAAGTACTTTACGGTGGTAACCCATGTGGCTTTTTGATTAAAGTGGAAGGGAAAAATATATACCACGCTGGCGATACTGGTCTTACAAAAGAATTTGAACTTCTAAAGGATATAGATGTGGCGTTCTTACCAATAGGTGGTAATTTTGTTATGGATGTTGAAGATGCTCTGGTTGCACTTGAAATGATTAAACCAAAGCAGGTTGTTCCAATGCATTATAATACGTGGGATATAATAAAAGCTGATGAACAAAAGTTTAAGGAAGGCGCAGAAAAACTTGGGATAAAGTGCGTGATTTTGAAACCGGGAGAAAGCTTAGAAATTTAACATCAGCAGCAAGTAAAAAACAAAAGCTGGGCCCATGCCCAGCTTTTATTTAAGCTCTTGATTTTCTTTCTTTACTTTCTCTATTTTCCCTATTTTCTCTTTTTTCCCTCGCTCTTTCAACGAGAGGTTTAGAGCGTGAATTTTTACCCCTTTTTGGATTTAATGTCTTCAATATAACTTCTGCGTCAAATTCACTTACATCTATGAAAGAGAAATTTTCAAAGACTTTTACATTGTTGATATTAGATGGCTCAACACCCGTTCTTTCAGATATGAACTCTAAAAGCTTTTTCTTATCTAGTCCTTTTGAACTGCCCATATTTACGAATAATCTTACACTTCCAGAATCAACATTTTTGTTTGAATCCCCAAAATTTTGTTCTCTTCCTTTAGAAAAGTTCTTCGGTTTTACATCACCATACCTTGATACATCTATCTTATCTTTTATCAAAGTATGGAGAAGCATTTCAACAGCTTCAGTTGGTCCCATTTCCTCGATAATTTGTTGAGCTGCTCTTTTGTAAAGTTCGTTTGAAACTTTTGGTGCATTTTTTAAAGTATCTAAAAGTTTTTCAAGTTGCCTGTTAAGTATGTCTTCAACCTGCGGGATTGAATCTTTGATTATCTTTGCCTTAGCAAATCTCTTAACTCTCGCAAAGTGGAAGTAATCATCTCTTGTGACGAATGTGATAGCAAAACCTTTTTTTCCAGCTCTTCCAGTTCTTCCAATTCTGTGTACGTAATACTCAGGATCTCTTGGAACAGAATAATTTATAACATGCGTCAGCCCATCAATATCAATACCACGAGCTGCCACATCTGTCGTGACTAATATTCTCAATTGCTTTTTTCTAAATTTATCAAGTACTCTTTCTCTTTGGTATTGAGAGTAATCACCATGGAGACCATCTGCATTGTAACCAAGGTCCAAGAGTTTTTTGGATATTTCATCAACTTCTAATTTTGTCTGGCAAAAAACGATACCGTAAAAATCTGGATTCATGTCGATAATTCTGCAGAGTAATGGCAATTTATCCTTTTCATCGACTTCAAAGTAAAGTTGCTCCGCATTTTCTGTCGTAAGTTCATCTTTAACCGTTGATACGTGTATATATTCTTTCATGAATTTTCTTGCTATATCAACTATTTCTTTTGGCATCGTCGCAGAAAAAAGAAATGTTCTCTTATTTTCGCCAGTTCTCTTAATTATTTCAAGTACATCATCTAAAAATCCCATGTCAAGCATTCTATCGGCTTCATCAAGGACAAGATATTCCACATGTGAAAGGTCAAGAGTGTCACGATTTAGGTGGTCTATAATTCTACCCGGTGTGCCAACTACTATATCAACACCTTTTTCAAGGTCTTTGAATTGCTTTTCAAGTGATTGACCACCGTAAAGTGTTGTTATTTTAACTCGTTTGGTACCTTTCAAACTTTTCAGTTCTTCGAAGATTTGCAACGCCAATTCGCGCGTTGGTGTAACTATTATAGCTTTTACAAATTTGTTTGCCTTGAAATCTATCCTTTCAAGCAATGGTATTCCAAATGCCGCCGTTTTACCTGTTCCTGTTTGCGCCTGAGCTATCAAATCTTTATCAGTTGATAAAGCGTAAGGTAGAACAATTTTTTGTATTTCCGTGGGTTTTTCATAGCCTTTCTTTTGAATAGCAGAGAGAATTTCCTCACTCAAACCAAAATCTTCAAACCTCTCGTAGTTTTTTGTTGAATCTAACATAGTTCCCGTACTTATCATAAACTTCACGTCCTTTCTCCTCGCTTACATCGTTTTTATTTTTCCGTCGGTTAGTCCTTCCCTTACCTTGCTCTTTTTTGCTCTTTAAAGGGGTAATGAACCAACCTTTAGCTTTAATTTCAACTACCCATAGGTAGCTTAAAACAGTAAAGCAAGGAGAAAGGGATTGACTAATTCATAGCTTATAAAGTTTAACACATATGCTGATAATTACAATTAAGATTATATTACATTTTAGATTTTGTATGAAATTTAAACAATTTTCGCTAACAAAACTTCTTTCATCTCTCTAAGAGCAAATTCATGCATTGATTTGTCAAAACTATCCACACAGTTTGAATGAACTATTGCCTCAATACCTCTATTTCTCAACTCTTCAACGGTAAACAAAACGCATATATGGGTTACCAATCCTCCAACGTGGACTTCAGTTACGCCTAACTTTTTGAGCAGTTCATCAAGATTTGTGCCGTAAAAACCAGAGTATCTGCTCTTTTTGATTTCGTATTTGTTCTGATAATCTTCGAGCGCTTTTTTAAGTTCATCAACTATTTCGCTACCATGGGTATCGTGTAAACAATGCACTCCCCAAATGGAGAATTCGTAATCGTTATCTTCGTGCCAATCTTTTGTGTAAATTATTGGTAAATTTTGTGCTTTGAATTCTTCAACGATTTCGACTATGTTTGGAATAACATTTTCCGCACCTGGGAAATACAAAGCACCACCTGGTTTGGCAAAATCGTTTTGTAAATCAACTATAAGTAACGCTTTCATAATTCGCACCTCCTTTAAATATATTCTTGAATTAAATTAATCTATATTTTTCAACTGCTTTCAAAATTCTTTCCATGGTTTCCTCATTGGGGGCTTCTATGGTGTGAAGGTGTATCCCACCAGATATTTCTAAAAGTGGCTTGGTGTTAGACGCTTTCAAAAGTGAGATAAATTTCTCCACATCATCAAGAGAAGAGACATCTATTCTCCCTGTTATCTCTCCATATATCGGATGTTCCACTATGACATCTATAACTTTTCCACCGTTTTCCACAATTGTTTTCAGCTCGTCGTATATATCATCTGCAGTGTGTTTAAAAGCTATTGTTCTTCTAATTTTTCCACCTGCGTCAAGTACATATCCATCACGTGTTGATACAATTTTGTACCCTTCTTCCCTAAGCCTTGCAATATCGTAAACAACTATTTGACGACTAACTCCCAATATATCCGATAAATCTTTACCCTTCACAGGTGATTTTGATTTTTTTAGTATCTCGATAATTTCGTACCTCCGCTCCATCCATTTCACCTCCTTTGCTTTTACTGAATTAATTATACTTCTTAATACTTTTTCTGTCAAAATCTGTCGAAAAAAGATAAGAAAAACAGCGGGTGTTCACACTCACCCGCTGTTTGTTTTTAACTACTTTACTTTAATTATTAAATTATTTATTTTCTTTCCACTCTCGGTTTGTCATCGTAAGATGTTATTTTTCCACCTAACACTTTTTGGATATACTCAACAACAACATCTGCCATTACGTAGAATGTGTCGTAACCTTTTTGACCTTTCAACATTGAGTAACCGTCTCCACCAGATGCCATGTAATTATTTGTAACAACTTTATAAACTTTCTCTGGGTCTATTGGTTTCCCACCAACAAGCACTTCTGTTAATTTTCCACTTTCTGATTTCCATGTTGCGCCAGCAACTTGTAGGAACGCACCTTGGCCATTTGGTACAGTTGCAGCATATTCAAATACCTTTATTAAGTCAGAACCTTTCATTTCAAGCACATAGAGAGTGTTTCCAAATGGAAGAACCGTAAGCACGTCTCTTATTGTTATGTTACCCGGTTTTATTGATGCCCTAATTCCTCCACCGTTTGTCAAAGCAACATCGGCACCCGTTTTCCAAAGCATGGAATCTGCTATAAGGTTTGCAAGGTTTGTTGTCTTTGATCTAACGTTTGCTCTTTCACCGTCTAATAATATCTCTGTTGTTCCTATAACTGTGTCAAGTTTTGCACCACCGAGTTTTTTGAAGTAATCGAGCGGTGTCTTAACGTACAAAGCTTCTTTTGTAACAACTTGGTAGATATTCTTCCCTGCTTCATCTTTTCCAACAACTTTTGATTGAATTACCGGTATAGCTTGCCAGTCTATTTTTACAACTTTTCCATTTTCAACTTCGATATCAGCTCTTCCCAATACCTTTCCCCACTCAAATGCTTGAACAATTGGTACACCATTTACAATCATTGGTTGTGTCATTTGTGTGTGGCTGTGACCATCGATAATTAAATCAATTCCTTCAACTTCTTTCGCAAGTTGATCGGCTGTTGTGTAAAGTTCAGAGTAACCTTGTCCAACACCGAGGTGCGTTAAAGCAATAACAACATTTGCTTGCTTCCTTAATTCAGGAATCAACTGTTTAGCAATCTCTATAACATTCTTAAATTCGAGATCTTCAGAGTTTGGTCCTTCTAATATTTTTGTATGCTCGGTTGTGAAACCAACGATAGCAACCTTTATTCCGCCAATTTCTTTTATGATATAAGGCGTAAAGAGTGGCTTTCCATCTTTGTAAATATTTGCACTTAAGAATGGGAATTTTGCCCATGACATTTGTTTCATTAGCACTTCTCTTGGTTTATCAAACTCATGGTTACCAACAGCCACAGCTGTTAATCTCATTCTGTTGAGTGCAAATATATCCGGTATAGCGTTCATTAGGTCTGATTCTGGAACACCTGTGTTGATATCGCCGGCATGTAAGAAAATTACGTTAGGATTAACGCTTTTTTCTGCATCGATAATAGATGCAACCGTTGCAAATCCACCGATTACATTACCTGCTGAATCTGTAAAAGGCCATGCGTGACCGTGTGTATCATTGATGTGAAAAACAGTAATCTTAACCGCAAATGCAAATAAGCTCAGAAGAACTACCAACAGAACTATCAAATACTTTTTCATACTTTATCCCTCCTCGGTATAAATGATAATGTTAACTAAAAGTATTGAAACTTTCCAAAAACCGCATTATCCTTATAAAGAGGGGACACCCCCCAACCAACTCTCGACAAAGGAGGTATCCCGATATGAACAACTCAACGC